>Ga0325403_1003284_pt1 | contig 14717 bp, 9 predicted proteins | sample PopdelMetagenome_19_FD_205665 | JGI IMG/M metagenome (GOLD analysis project Ga0325403, IMG submission 205665) | Populus deltoides microbial communities from Bellville, Georgia, United States - Xylem-PdKOR-R4 | ecosystem: Host-associated > Plants > Phyllosphere > Stem > Wood/Secondary xylem...
CAAACGCATGTTGGTTGTTCTCTCTTCTGCTTCAAGTCTTGCTGTCACAAGAACAGGGGCACTTTGTTCAAGAACTCTCTGTAGTATCACGAGCATTTCTTCAGGAGATTTCGGACCCTCAACCTATATATCAAGAGAAGGATGCAGCATAATTGTCATTTGTCATCTTAAAACTAATAGGTAACCACACAATCAAACATGTTGGGTCTATTTAAGACCCATAAACTGTCAAACTAAAATCCAGCCAACTTATGAATTGGGATACCTAAATATTCAGCAAATGTTTCAGTGGTTGACACAGATGACGAACAAGAAGTAATTAAAAGCTCTACAACTAAACCAGAGAATTCTGTGGGAAAAATTGAGCCAGTTGTAATGAAAAAGAGGCAGGAACATGCATATATAGAAGGGTAGGATAAACCCATGCAATTGCAACATATGCAGGGAAAGCTCAATACTGGAGGTGGAGAGTGCATTAATTGCACCCCATGGCAACAAGGACTTTTGTGAAAAGATGCACAAGGACCTACCATCACAATGAAATTACAAAATGAAATCTACAGGTAGGATATCAAACAAGAAAGTAGGACACTGCAAAGCCAACAATACCAAGTTCCCAAGAAACTATGCAGAAGAAATAAACCAATCCTATTGCATAATATCAGGGTTCCATTGCAGTAACCATATCTGGGAAAAAAGAAATCACAACTCCAATGGACTAACGCCAAATTCAATTACCTTTAGAACATTCTAGTGCACAGTTGGAACAAGGTACTATCTACAAAAACAGGCTTTTCTTATAGCGAAACTTGAAATGAATTTCTAACTATCAATAAAATCCCAAGTAAAAAATACATAAAATCCTTAGAATCCCCTCTTCCCTCTTCCCTCTTCCCTCTTCCCTCCAACACACAACACTATCTACTTCACTAGTAGCATTCGCCTAAGCAAATCTAATTATCCTCATTCAACAATCAATTCAACCACAATCATAGTCAAAATAAAAGCACATATAACTCATCGAAATCATTCAACGTCACAAATTAAATCACCACACAAACAAAAAAGAAAAGAATTACGTGTTGAAGCAACACAATCCTCTGATTCGTAGAAGACATAACAACAGCACAAAATGGAAACCTCGAAGCCTTCAAACTATTACTCATCTTAAACCCTTCACTCCCTCTAATACTCCCACCCCACGCAACAAAATTCTCATTAACAAAAGCACTAAGAACCTCCGAACACAATGTCCCCTCACAAAACGCGGGCGTATCAAGATGATCCGGCGAATGCAAATACACAAACAACAACTTAAAAGTATTCCTCGACCTCGTCAACGCATCCATAAACCCTTCACTGACAAAATTCGGCCTAGTAGAAGAACCAGAACCATAATCCCTCTCAAATTGAGCAACAAACTCTATCGCTTCTCTCGACGCAGCAGAAACAGTTACCAATTGGGCCGACGAATCCCCACCACGGCCAGAATTCGATCCCAACCCAATAAAACCTAACGAATACGACAAGACACCACCAGCAGCCCATAATCCAAACCCCACTGCACCAGAAATTAACCCTAAACTACCAGAAATGACTGATATAGGTAAAGTAACAATTTTCCAGGCCAAACCAGGAGGAGGGGCGCCCGCGGGAACGATGGAGGTGGAATCGGAGCGGTGAATGGTCGCATTTGAGGGGTCGAAGGCGGTGGCAGTGGTGTCGGTGGCGGTGTAAGAGGAAGAAAAGGGGTGATTATCGGAGTGGTTGGAGGTGAAAGAGGAGATGGCAAGTTCGAGGTCCCAATTATGGGCTTGGAGGATTTCGGTGCATAAATCGGAATCTTCAAGGCCTGTAATTGCTCGAAAACAGGCTAATTTATCTGCTACATCAACCATTATTGAATCTCCGATTTGTGTTATTAGGGTTTTTTTTAAGGAAGTTTTGGTTGATTTTGGGGGAAACCAATGGGAGTGGAGGGAAGGATGAATATGGTGATCAGTGACGACAGAGAAGAAAGATTGTCATGCGTTCGATTGATTATATTCATATAGTTTTTGGATTGTTATTACCATTATGGGCGTGGTTGTCTTCAAAATTACAAGAATGCCATCAATGTTTTCTCTTTAAACATTTGTGTGTGTTCAAAGAGACCATTTGTTATCATAGAATAAATTACTTAATTAAATAGTTTCTGTTTTTCTTTTATATATTATTATTATTATTATTGTTATTGTTATTATAAATAGCTAAAAGAAATTAGTGTTTTATTGTGACTGTACAGTGCAATTTATAATAAAACACTGATTTTTTAGATTTTTTTTTTAATATCTAAACCAACATTAACAAGTATGGTGTTTTACTGCATATAATTAAAATGATTCTTGTTTCCTTAAAAACAATAACCCAATATTGATTTAAAAAGAACCAAAATGATTCTTGATTCCTTAAAAACAATAACTCAATATTGATTTAAAAAGAACTATGGTTATAAAATTCCTTAAACATCGAAGGTAATTCAGGTGTCTAAATAAGAGAAAGTAAAGGATCATGATCATATAGCCTTCGAATTCTTGGACCCTTCAGCTAGATTGGCCTGGATTTGATATATATTATTATTATTATGGACTGTACAGTGCAGTCCACAATAAAACACTTATTTCTTAGACTTTTTTTTTTTAATGTTTGAACCAACATTAACAAGTATGATGTTTTACTGCATATAACCAAAATGATTCTTGAATCCTTAAAAATAATAACCCAATATTAATTTAAAAAGAACTATGGCTATAAAATTCCTTAAACATCGAAGGTAATTCAGGTGTTCAAAGAAGAGAAAGTAGAGGATCATGATCATATAGCCTTCGAGTTCTGGGACCCTTCAGCTAGATTGCTGGATTCGATATATATTATTATTATTATAAATAGCTAAAAGAAATTAGTATTTTATTGTAGAATGTGCAGTGCAGTTCACAGTAAAACACTGATTCCTTAGGCATTTTTTTTTTTTAAGTTGTTTAAGTATTTTTAGCTGTTTTTTTATGCTTTTTGGGATTTTTTTTTACTTTTTTTAATTTTTTTTCGTTTAGTTTGTTAATGTTAAATTTCTTTCTATTTAGTTATTAAACTTTCATGACACATATCCCGAGTTTCACAAGTTAACCTGGTTTCACGAGTGAACCCAGTTAATTCCGGGTTGACCCGTCAATTTTTTTTTATTTTCATAAATATTTTTGTTTAATTTAGTTTGTTAATGTTAATTTTTTTTATTTAGTTATCAGACTTTTATGACACAAATACTGGGTTTAACAGGTTAATATGGTTTGACGAGTTAACCCAGATTTTTTTTCTCTTTAATTAATTTTTTTGTTTAGTTCAGTTTGTTAATGTTCAACGTATCATGAATGACATCTTCCATGCACATTCAAAATTTTGCATTGTTTACATTGATGATGTGTTTATTTTTTCATAATGCATAGATCAACATTTCAAACATTTCCATGCATTCTTTTATATTGCAAAACAAAATGGTTTAGTTGTTTTTAAAATAAAAATTTCTCTTTTTCAAACCCGTGTTTGTTTTCTAAGTTATTATATTTACTAAGGTATTGTTATATCAATAAAAAAATCTTTAACCTTTACTAGTAAATTTTCTGATAAAATCATTGATAAAACCCAATTACAGAGGTGTGTGTGTATATATATCATGCCATATGTATTCATATAGTTACTTTCACATTTGTAAACAGAAATAGATCCCTCTGTTATTTTCCAAAAAGAAATAGATCCGTTAACTATCAAATAAAATGCAAAATGGCTTGTAAAATTCAAAACATACTCCACTGAATCGCCCAAGGCTGCACTGTCGTCTTGTGTTCAGTGCAATGAGGGAATGACGAAAAAACAACAAACATTAGAAGGGTTAGAAGATGATGGCGGGTATGTTTATTTATTTATTTTTAATATTAACGTATTAAAACTTTTTAGAAAAAACATAAAAAAATTAATAATTTTTTTTTTTTAAATCACAGTTGAGAAGCAATGTATTGATCGGCTGGCTGGAGACAGAAATCACTGCAAAACCCATACTAAAGTGAAAATTATGCTCTAAGCTGCAACTGAAAGACAAGGGATATGCTCTCGGGGATTGGTTTCCAATTGCCATCCAGCCAGAAAACTGTAGTGGATGTTTACTGCCAAGTCTAGTTGGGATGAAGAGTTCGAAACTTTTACTATGGTGAAAGAAATATAATAATTATTATTTTTTAAAATATTTTTTATTTGAAAATATATTAAAATAATTTTTTTATGTTTTAAAAATTATTTTTAAAATTAGTAAATTAAAATAATCTGAAAAAACTAAAATATTATTAATTTAAAGTAAAAAAATAAAAAAATTATTTTTTTTTAAATACTTTTAAAAGACGAAAACAAAAACACTTTAAATATACAATGATGGTTTTCACACGTCAGGATCATACAACAATCATGTTCTCATTACAATTCCTCCATCAAAACCTTTCCCCCGGATTCTGTTCTATGTTTTTCGCTGCTGGAAGATTTTTACCTCCTCTATAATCCATGCCTGAGCTTTTTTCTGCCCTCACGATGGCAGCTAACGAGGACCAGGCTTCCCCTGGCTGCTCATGCACCCAACACATTATGAAATAGAACTTCCTCTCGGAAAGTTTCAGCTTACTCCGGATTTCTGACTTTGACTTTCTCGTTTTCTCAGCTTTCAGCTCCTTTTCCCCAGCCTGAACCATCTTCTGTAGATCACTGAGCAAGCAGATTAAAGCATGGCCACCAGGTGACATCACGTGTATTACATCATCGACGAGACCCAGTCCAAATTGCAGTCTGCCCATGTGTCTATACTCAGGAGAGCAAGTTCGCTCCAAACAATATGAAAGAGCTTCCAGCACGGTTTCTGGCTGCCCAACTTGACCTAAGACAGAGGAGACACTCAATACCACTGTTTCTGACCCTATGGCATCTGATTGCCAATCTCCATTGTAGAGGCGTTGTGTGAAGCAGTAGCTATATATAATGTCAGCCAAGTGATAGGCTAAGAAGGGTGATGGCTCTCTAGAAACAAGTTTCTTGACAGGAGGTATCAGGGACTGGAAGAATCTCACTAGGTTGGTACCCTGCACCATCATGTGATGATGATGCTTCCTCTTTGGTAAGTGGCTGAACAAGTCTGGTTCCTTCCTTGCTAAGAGAGACAGTTCTAGCAGAAGACTTCAACCACCATGGATCCCATGGCTCGACCAGCTTGCTGAGTTCTCCAGATGCCACAGCTCTTTGGAAATGTTTCTTCTCTTCTGCCGATAAATCATTAAAATTGATTGGACCACCCGCAATGAAGAACAATATATGAATTCAGTCAGCTTCCTGGGTGAAAGCATCAGAGCACACAGGTTAAATAGTACTCTAACTCCAACCCAAGGAGTTAGAAAAATCGGTTAAAAAGGAAATCAAAATATCAGAAGTACTGAATGATAAGAAAAGAAGAATCAATTAGATGCCATAACTTAAAAAAGAAAGAACACAAAAACATACCAGATAACACCTTCTGAACAGTCTCCCCAGAAAGAACAGAATCTATAACATACCAGATAACACCTTCTGAACAGTCTCCCCAGAAAGAACAGAATCTATCAACAAATAAAATAAGAGAAAAATCAGGAAAAATCCCTTATATTGCAATTGGAAAGTTAGCTATTTATAACATGTCAAATCAGTGCACTAATTATGTACAAACCTATTCTCAAGAGTTCACATTTCTATTTTACTGAAACACAAGTGCATGACAGCCCAGAAAATCCATGTTAGAGGACAGTTATTCTACACTATAATGAGGAGGGGGGAAGAGAGAGAGAGAAGGAAAGAAAGAAAGAGCTTGTTTTGTGTACCCTCCTCAACGAAAGAAGAAAAAAGTAGGGAGAAAGAAACTAAAAAACTTGCCCTTCTAACAGTTGAAAGCCACAAAAATCTCACTAGCTTTACATTTCCATAAAAATTAAACGGAAACATGAACAGGGATAGAATTATAACCACATTATCATTCTAAAACTCCAACAAATTATAGCTTTACGAATCCCATTCCTCGGCTAATCATCAGACCAAAAATTACCATCATTCACCAATCAACTTTCACAATTCCAAAACTAACAAACTGAAATTGTTTCTCCACCAAGACAATTCTCATCAAGACTTTGCATTAAATAAATAAAAAATTGTTACCATCCTCAAGATCATCGTCTTCCATGCTATCATCCATTCCTTCTTGCTCCTCGGAATGAAACCTTTTCAAAATATCAAGCATTTTCCGCTTCGTTTCCTCTTCCGCTTCCATCCTCTTCCATCACGTTTTCTCTCATAAAAGACTCTGTACATCTCTCACCATGCGACTGCTCACACCGTAACAAAACTAAAATCAATGACAAAAAAAACAAATAAATTATCACAAAACCAATCATTAAAAAATCAGGGAAGAGAGCAGTGGCCAGAATTGCACCGGGGACAGGTTTAGTGTGAAAATTACTTCTGGCACCGACTCAATTTGAAAATTAAGTTAGATTACGAACAACAACTTAATGGCGGTAATTGAAGAAGAAATCAAGGACATACACGTGGCAGATGAAGCGAGAAGGAGGATCGAGAGGGGAAGCATTTGAAGGTTTCTCTGAGAAAAGAGCCGTGTCTGCCATTTTAATTATAATCACGAACACGAAATCAAAACAAAATCCAGAGAGAGGGAGAGGTCGACTGTTACCGTGAGGAGAGAGAGTCGATTTTAATGGCGGTTTCGAAAACCCTTGAAAAGTCCTGGATTTAGAATTCATTTGTAAAAGCGAGAGTTTTGGGTCTCTGGGCTTAACTGGTTTGGCGGTTAATTTGAAATTGACAATAAATTATGGGCCTGAGCCCAATAATAAATGGGCCAACGTGATGCTGAAGTTGACCCATCTCTATTTTTTTTGGCGGTAAAAAAAGCCATAGATTTTCACATGAATAAGAAAGTTTCCGACAATAATATACAATCACAAGGTGGTCCGAGTAATTTATAAATAGAAACCTTCTGTTTGATTTGATATATATATATATATATTATGCAAATTTTGAAGAATACAAGTTAACAGATGAATTCCAATTTGCATGGTTGACGATAACCTGGTAACTAGAATTAAAGTAGTCCTGTGAGCTGACTAGCTTTTATAAGTTTATGTGCATTGCTACATTGATCCTTTTTTTTATTACACTGCATCCATCCGGTCTAAAAGTTTCCTTTTCCACTGATACTGATATGGAAACTCAGACCCTTTCAAGAGCCTTCATAGTTTGCTGATCATCATTTAGTTGACTTGCTACAATTCTATTAGTATTCGGTTGATTTTGTTTGTCCTTCTCCTGAACTTCACCCTTGAATTCAGCTAACTCAGCTAGTTCTTCCACTGTTTCTACAATAGCTTGGATCCTTGAAGAGATTTCTATCATTAGCGAAGCAAAAGTTACCACTGGAATAACTTCCAGGAGATGGGTTGTGGAGGTTGTTTCTTCTGTTCCCTTGCTTTCAGGATGTAATACTTCTGGTGGACTCAGCAATTTAGGAAGAAAATTTAGTTCATTTTGCAGATCTTGCACTGTACTCCTCATTTCTTCAACTAAGAAATCTATGGAGGGTGATCTTTTCATTGTCTTGATAGTTTTTGCTACCTCTTTCATAACACTGGAAGAGTTGGAGCTCACTTTCAGGCAAATATTGCTCAGATGCTTCTTTGTGAATTCAGAGGCCTGTTTTCAGACATTGAAGTACGGGGGGGAATCTGTCAGGGAAAAAAAATATTGGCTTCATAAGTATCAAGGAAGAGTGTGGGAAAATTGTTACCTGATTTTCTGAATCAATGCACCTTTTAAGAGCCTCAACACAGCAAGCGCAGCTGCGCATTGATGCACCAATTTTAAGGTATTGTTGCCATGGATGTTTGAAGTTGAAGCGGCCATGCGCAGGCTCCCATCTAGCAAATTTGGCCTGTAAGGAAAACAGTGTTATCCACAGCTTCAGTCAAATATTCTGAGAAATTTTATGTTCGATCCATTTTTTTTTTGGCAAGTCCTGTGCATACCATGGATTCCTCTGTGGCCTTGGAACTGAGCACACATTTGTAACCAAGCAATTTCTTGTCAGGTTGTTTATCTCTGTCTTTAAGTTCACCATTGTAATTGAAATGCTCATCTACACAACCTGAAATGTGGTGGATTTGATAAATTATTGTGAAACTGGAAAATACTCATCTTAAAGTGTCTGTCTTGCAAGTCACATACCATCTAAAGAATTGGCAAGTTTGTCCATGTTGCAGCTGATAAGAATATGCAGCTCCTCGCCAGCCCAGATGGGGCAAATAAACATGGTAACAAGAATGCATAAAGAAGTTCCGATGATAATGGTAGATATTCTTTGATGAGCCACATCAAACAATTTATCCACTCGATAACCAGACACAGTGACAAGACTGAAAGTGAGGATAAAGATCATGGCACCATAATCAAACCGAGCTTTCACTGAGGGAATAAATCTAGAGAAGGTTGCAGTAGAAGCTGAAGAGAAAGATATTTAACACTTGATTAACTAGTTGTCTTTGTTTTCATTTTGTAAACTAACTTGTAATAAAATGTTAGTTCATCGATGCACACCTAACAAGAAAACTGAAGCTCCAGTGATTAAGGGCTCAAATTCCTGTCCAGACTGACTAGCCACCCAATGGACACCAAAGGCAAGAAAGCCAGCAAGAGTTGTTCCAAACACTCTATTCAAACTTTTGCATATCGTTGCACCTGCAGAATAATAATCAGGTTAAATCCAAAGATTAATGTAAAATGGCCTAGCCTTTTAGGTCACTAGCTCAAGGAATATTGCAGAATTCATACAAAAAGAACTAGTTCTTTGTTTTCCTTCAATGCTTGACCATCAAATAGTAGGGTGGGCCAATGACCATGAATGATGATATATTACAGAAATTTGGACATTGATGATTCAGTGTTTCAACAAATTTGGAGTACTTACCTACAGTATTTTCAAAGACTACCACAACTGTCATTATAGCCCACATAGCATTTCCACCCACACTTTTATACAGAGGTCTCATGAAGTAAAAGAGTGAGACAACAGTGAGTGCCATTCCTACTTTTAGACAATGGATCACTTTTCTAGGGTCATCTACCCCTATATCCCATGCTCTCTTTAAAAACTTCCATACTTTCAAAACCAACCCTGCTATCAAACCCTTTAGCCCTATCCATATTCTGCTGACAGGCCCAGCATCTGGGACCAAACTCTTTGATGACCCATCTCCCAAAGTTATTCTCCACTCCACTCCACTCGTTGCCTTCTCCTGATGAGCCATATTTTACACTTCACTTGTATCCCTAGTCCCTAGTAAATGATGGGATACCTTGGAATGAGATAGACAAGATAGGTGATACTAGGGAATTCTGCAGTAGAGATCAGGAAATGAGTTAGTTGCAAAGCACCCTATTTCCGTGGAATTGGAAGGTGATTCTTGGATTGGATGAAAATGTTGCTGACTATTGAAGTGTGTGAGTGTGTATATAAAGGAGGCATTTGTTACTTTGCACTGAATTTGTTTATAAAACAAAATAGAAAAAAAAAACTCCACTGACATGGGAATTCTAGAGGATCATTTTTAATTCTTTTTTGGTAGGTAAAGTTATGATTGTAGAAAAATCTCTCTCTTACATGTGTTCACTTTAATGTAAAGAACTTTATTTATTAAATTATTGACAAAATCAGGTCCTTAACCTCATCCTTTATTTCTTCATCAAGCCATTTCTGCTATAGAGGGAGACTTGGGATTCTTGTGACCTAAACAAAATTTTAGGATATATCGGTTGACATTTGTGTCCCAGAAATGAAAAGTCAAACGCCATGCGATGATGATTTGGATTATAGGAAGCTCAAATTTTATGTGTTCTACAGTCCAATGTTTCTTCTAAGTGGATCTTTGATCAGACTCCTCTCAGGTCTGTCTCCTATAGATAAGAAAATTAGGACTCAGCGCCACCATCATAAGATAAATCATTTTTATATATACAGATATTTCTGATGTGGGATCTTAGACTATCCTAATTTAGCGATTGCCATTGTGGTCCTATGCTACTTTACTATTTTGTAAAGGCAACGCCCTATGCTCTATCCCAGTATTTGTACGTTTTCTTGTAAGATCGACACGAAAATTATGGTTATTTGTTTTGAAAATAGAACTTAGCAGAGGAGTCAAAATTTGTTTCCGACGATATGCATGGTAAAGTATTAATCTTATACCAGACAAACATCTGCATGCATTTTCAAGTCCAGAATAGTAGTGTAGTCAACTTGTTTCTGTGCAGAGAGTGGCATGTTTCACTTATCTTATCCACTTGAGGGGGAAATGACCTGTTAATGCTTCTGCTTTTCAGAAAGGAAAAACGACGAATGTATCTCTGCCCCTCTCTACATGACCGAATTGCTTACAATTCACATCTAGATAACTAGATTTCATAGAAAAATTAGGTATAATCATCAGACTATTTTATTAGGTCTTCTCTTATGTATTCCATAAGCAGGCTTTCTACGTTCTGTAGAACGCATAGCCAAAGCCCCGAGATTTTCCCTTTTTGATCTACTGGAGAATATTACAGCTTCTCAATCTCCTACGTACATACAACAGGACACGCGTGCGTGCGTGCGTACGAAAGAGATTCATAATCCTCATGAGCTTGCTGTGAAACCTTCTTTTAATTAGTGGCTTTCAGCCATAGTGGAGAGTCCAATATGAATCTAGAAACTCTAGTATATCCTATCATTTGTAAGGTGGAATAGGACAAGCACAGCAAGTGGTCTTGACATGCCTTTTGAAACTGCAAATAAGTTGCAGCTGTTAATTACCATTTGTTAAATACTGCAGCATATCCAAATGAATTAACTTTTTGTTAAGATTTTTATTAAATCAAATGCTTATACCCGATTCAAGATATTTAAACACGATAATCAGTCAAGTTCAAGATAATATGGGTCCGATAAATATATCACATCCAAGATATTTGGATTTGATAGTCCGCCAAGTTTAAGGTTCGCAGAACTGATCAATATGCTAGACGTAAGGCACTTGGATTTGACAATCCGTCAAGTCCATGACACTTGACAGTCAGCCAAGTCTAAGGTAATGTGGATCTGACAAACATGCTAGATCCAATGCACTTGAACTTGGTAGTCCGTCAAGTTCAAAGTAAAGTGGGTTTGACAAATATACCAGACCTGAGATACTTGAACTTAACAGTTAGTCAAGTTTAAGATAATATAGATCTGACAAACATGCTAAACGTGAGATACTTGTACTTGATAACCATTCAAATCCAAGGTAACATGAGTTTAGCAAACATGCCAAACCAAACAACTTAAATATTATCAAATTTTAATACTTGATCATAAACGATCTTCTATAATATAAATGTTAAAGATATAATAAACCACAATGTCTCTCCATCTAAAATAATTGTTCACACTAAAATAATGATTTCCCTATGCTTATAGGTGTAATAAGATCTCTTAAATGGCCTACCATACTTATTATCTCATTAATGATATATAAGAGATATTTACTTCTTATTAATATCGTCGAAAGTAGAGGACTTTCCAACTCTTTTTTTTATATATGAAAATGACAAGATTTGGAGGGTATAAATACCCCCTGAACCATCTAGATAAATGATTCACAACTTCTCATCTCTTAAGATAAAAATACTTAAATTTCATAGCATTAACAAACTTAAAACTAAAAAACAAACATCTTTGTTCATGAAATTTAAGACTCTTTTAAGTTATTTAATACATTTCTTATAAAGATAATAACTTTATAATCGGAAAGTATTTAAGTCTCTCCAATTGAACCTGTTTTTATAAGTAATCAGAACTTCTATTATAAACCTGGAGTTCTTTAGATTAAGAAGAAAAAATCCAAATACATGAATATTAATTAACCGCTATTCCAAATACTAAATAACATTTTATTTATATATCTTGAATTTTAAAACATCATCCCTCTAAATTAGGTCATGACTTGGACTCTTCAAGTTTTCCCTATTTATAAAACTTGTAAATCACGGTTTAAGGAATTAAGCAAGGCTTTTAATTGGCCTGTGCTTATTTCACTTGAATGGAAGGAACACTTATCTCCTAATGCATGCATGCTAGGAGCTTTCCCAGTCCACAAATGCACTGATTTGAAAGGCACGTCCAACTATCAAAAGTTGCTTCTCTTTCCACACCGTTCAACTTTCTCTCATGCTTAATTATATAGTACTAACAACAACAGTATTGACAAGCAGATATCAATGACCTTTTAATCAAATAAAATTTATGGCTTAACATTTGCATTAGGAAGCATTGTGCATGTCTTTCCGTAGCTTATTGGCTAGAAGTTATATTTTCTGATGTATGGCAGCAAAAATGTTGAAGCATGCTTCACTCCACATTTAATTCCTGGTGGAGGAAGCACCAAGATGGCATGTCCTTTGACGTGGCATGTCAGATCTCTCATGAAAACTCCTACCCACTGTTGGAAATTTGTTTTCTGATTAAGTTATGAACAAGAATATATATACCTACCTAATGTAATAGCTATATTACCATGGAATCTCTTAGTGCGTGGTGATTTATTCATAAATAACAGTACTTTATGTTAAACTATGAGGACTGTCACCGAAGATATGCATAGCGATCGAGGATGATGACAAGGTATTGATGTTGAGAGCAGTGCACTAATATATTAAGGCACTTGGAATCCACGAGAGCAGAGCAAATTTAAGTTCTAATTCTGTGCAGGATAGGGACTTCATCTTCACAGGGAAACGTTTGTAATATTAAGCTTTAATTCTGTGCATGATATGGACTTCATCTACACAGGGGATCATTTGTAATGCTGCCTGCAATACAGGTTAACCAGTTATACAGCTACACTGGCTGCAACAGATTAAAACCATTCGGGTGATTTTGGGGGCTTAAATCCAGTTTGCTTGCTTGTTCATTTAGCCTACAGGTTACAATTTCTACAAGCTGTTTCACAGCAGCAGTTCAGAATCTGATTGAGCAAATGAAAGCATAAGAGAAGCTCATTTTCCTCAAGATGTTTTTGAGAAGAATTCCAGTAACGGGGACATCACATAGTATCTCAGCTTATTATTTTGCCATGACCTATATGGGTTTACCGTATTGAATTTCAGAATCCTATTTTACATGTTAGTTAATCTATCAGAATTAAAATTAAATATTTCACCCAAATTAAATTAAAAAATTAAAAGGTATATCAGGCATTCACCATGGATTGTGAATGTTTTTACTAATGTCATGAGAGATTCTCCGTGATTTTATGGTGTGATTCGGTTAAAAATAAAATAAAAAATCACTACCTTATTTTATAATTATCAAAAATTCTAATTAATTTTTAGATATTTTTTAATAAGAAGTTGATTATGCTAAAGAAAAGATAAAAATTACTCTAAAACATCTCACCTAAAATAAACTGCATTGTTATTTGATTTATATAGTGAAAATACTTATTATAAATATATGCTTGAGATTTAATTAAATTAAATACATATGTTTATTAGAGGTAAAAATTTATAGGATATTGATTTGAGATTTTAGCTTGACAATAAAATATAGTCCTCAATTTTTTATTATTATTATGAGGGCAATATTCAAAATAATAATTACTAGAGACTCGGGTTTTGAATTATTTCCTTTAATTATCCCATTTACATTAATACACCATAAATTAATTATTACCACAAGCATATCCATTACAAATAAATATAAATATTTCAACCAACTCAATATAAACAATAATATTTGAATATGAAAAGAAAGAAAATCATAAATATATTATAAATTTATTCAAAACATCATACACTTCAACATACATATGTTATTCACAATTTAATAAAATAAATCACATGAACAACAAATAAATCACATAAGGTACCAAAATTAATATTTACGGGTCGTTGAGTTGGCTGGAATGGGAAGAAAATTGATGGAACAAAAGAAACATCCTTGACAATGTATAGTATGCACAACCTTATAGTCTGGATCTTGAAGCTCTATTGCACGTGCCGCCGGGGCAGGTAGTGAGGACCACTCTAAAGGGTGGCCAACTCCTTTCTCTTCCCCATGCTATGGGCATTGTCGGCCACCTCCCAATATACTAAAATATAGAACTTTGAGGGGGTATAGATCAACTGGTCAGATTCTAAGTTTGCTTTCTAGAAGTCACCAGTTTGAGTCTCACAAACCTTAGGGTCACTGGAGGCTTACATGGTCATTAACTTCAGGGCTTGTGAAATTAGTCGAGGTACACACAAACTGACCCAGACACCTACGTTAATTAAAAAAAAAACAGATCGAGAAGTTGTTGTTGGATTTTCTAAGAACTTCATAAGCTTTTTTTTTTTTTTGCTATTTTTATATGTTTTTGTTTGGAAGAGTCTCTCCCCTTTAATCTCATGTGTCCATCTCTTTTTGTCTAAATGTTTGCTATTTATACCTAATAAGATCTCATACAAAACATGAAAAACTAAACTAGAAAAATAATCTTACACAATTATGTTGTTTCTTTCTTAACCATGAGTTCTTGATTAATTAATATCCTCTTCTA
>Ga0325403_1003287_pt1 | contig 14716 bp, 15 predicted proteins | sample PopdelMetagenome_19_FD_205665 | JGI IMG/M metagenome (GOLD analysis project Ga0325403, IMG submission 205665) | Populus deltoides microbial communities from Bellville, Georgia, United States - Xylem-PdKOR-R4 | ecosystem: Host-associated > Plants > Phyllosphere > Stem > Wood/Secondary xylem...
ACACACACACACACACAAGTCACTCGATTAATATATATAGTAGACTGAATGAGATCGTGATCAAGCAATAGGCTCATGAAAGATAATTAAACCCGAGACCTTTTATTTGGAAATCACGAACCTTAATAGTTAAGACGTTCTTAAAGGATTGAATTAAATTTCATTAATGTCAAATGTTATTTTTTTGCTTTAAATCAAAAACTAAAGCAAGAATACCATGGTAAGAATAAGCTAGCCTTGATAGACTACAAACTAAGGATATATTTGATAATATGGTAGCGATTGTTTTTAAAATAATTTTTATTCAAAAATATATTTAAATAATATTTTTTTATTTTTAAAAAATTAATTTTTACATCACCATATTAAAATGATTTAAAAACATAAAAAAATTAATTTAAAGTAAATAAAAAAATAAAAAAATAAATTTTTTCAAAAATATTTTTAAAACATAAAAACAAAACAGACTTTTATATATATATATATATATATATATAATACCAACTGCATTTCAGAGAGGGGAAATACTACGTTGGGTAAATAGACTTGCCTATATTGTATGGTGTGAGACAACTTTTGGGCGCCCTTAATATCAGATTCATTGGTATTAACCTCGTAAAGCTCCGTTTGATGTCCCACCTGAACTCCATGCAAATGATTCCTTACAGAAGCCCACATGACCTGAACAAACCTGGTGAAAGGGCTCCCCATGGGTTCTTGGAAACGATAAAAACGAATGCCAGCTACTAAAATGACGATGGAAAAAAACATGGCCCCTGTAGGTAGCCCAAAACCCCAAGCCCATCCCTTATTATCTTGTATATATACAAATACGGTTATACCAAACAGAGCACCCATATTTATAGCCAGGAAGAACCAATTGAAGAACGCATATTTCTTTGGCACTTCTTTTTTATCTGCCTCATCGAATTGGTCAGCCCCAAAAGTTGAGACGCATGGCTTGATACCGCCGGTACCAAGGGCTATAAGGGCCAGTGCACCATACAAGAACCATGTCTGGCCACCGGTTGCTTGTGGACATGGCCTTACCTTGCATTGTGGTGGACGTAAGCTGTCTATAGAAGCTGAGAGCGTCAATAATACCATTCCCTGCAATCAAGACCAAAACACAATTTGGTCGAACAGCAAATTTTGGCTATAAGAAACCCTATTGAACATTATGGAGACCAGAGACGCTTGTTCCAGCTTGGTCATAGGCCACGTAGAAAGGAAATGAAAGGGGGGGGGGGATCCTGATTTCTTACCACTGTATAGATGCAAGAGAAAATAACGATGGTCTTGAATCGGCCCAGGTAAGCATCGGCACAAAACGCTCCAAAAAGTGTAAGGACAAAAGCAGCTCCAATCCAGTCAGTCACATGAGTTGCAGCATCTGGAAGTGATTGATGCATTTGAAAGACCAAGTAAGCTACCATGTTCACAGCTATAGCATAAAATGCTAACCTCTCAGCAACTTCATTCACTGGAAACACCGAAAGGAAAAAAATATCAGCCTCTATTGGCCAAGAAGTCAAATCGAAGATGAGGGAAGATGCATAAGCTGCACCAAAAGGCAGGCAAAACAAAAAACATAAACTTGAAAAGACATTAGCCTCTGTTATTCCTGAAACCATTGACAAATTTGCAAGTGCTGGTTCAATTAAGAACCTATAATAAAAGGAGCAGCTTTCCATCCTCCAGTAGTTCTCTTGTCTGCAATTCTTCCTCGAATATCAACACAACCATTGCTTACCAAAGTCGTTCCCATGCTTTCTTCCTGCGAAATCATCTCCCAGATTTCATGTTAGTAAAGAGAACTAAGCAGGCGTGTACCAAAAAACAACTTAAATTCAAGAACCATAATTACCATAGTTGTTTGATGGAGCTCCTCTTGTGGGAATTTCTCTAATGATGGTTGCATAAAAGACTGATCAAAATGTTCATCGCCAACCGGTCCAATTCTCTGCATTTTGAAAGACGGATAAAGATTCCAATTACAGTACGTAGTTGAATCTATGCTCTCTGCAGTTAGCTTTAAAGTAAAAATGTATTGAGCGGAGTATCGAAATTTAGAGTTCATATAATAAGTGGCATTGCTTATGACAGCTGGGGACTTCTTGTCGTCATGAAAGCCAAGTCCACTTGCTTACGTTAGGTCTCATATCCTTAATAGCGTTTCCTGATGTGCATTGAAATGGTATTTTTTGAACCTTTTTTCAGATTTGTGTTTGGAGGCATTTTGCCGGCTTTGCAATGATTTGTTCCTGAACTTGGGAAACTAGCAAAAAAGAGTAGATATATGTGCACCATGTTGTTGGAACTATTCATATTGCCGCCCTACCTTTTAGATAAAAATCTTGTTTATTCAAGAGCTGTCGAAGTTGTTGCACCTTCTGTCACCGGAAAAAGGGACCGCTGGTGGAGCCACCACGTCCCCTAAAAATTCCTCCACTGGTTTAGGATCATTTTGCCGACAACAAAGATGATGCTTAGACCAAAATGAGAACAAGATCAAATATTGAAATTCTAAACATAAACTTTGATTGAAACAGGTTTTACATTTCAGGAATTACGTTTTTATTTTTATACTTCATTGACATTGGCTCAATTACTCATGACACCTACTGTGGGTGAAGATGCGATGGCCAATTTTCCAAGTCTGAGACTGTTTTGATGTGGAAGATGATAAGACGATGATAAACATACATTGCTGTCCCCATTGTTTGTTAACGTTTTGAATACTGATATAACCAATTTGTAATGAAACTAACTCCTAAGGTGATTTGCATGAAATTTTATGAAATTAATACTATTTTGAAATAAAAAGGAATGATCTAAGCGTGGGATTAAAGTTTGGGGCCACTTGGCAATTTGAAGATATCTCAAACTCAGGATCAAGTTAAAAATCAAGACTTGATAGCTAGGAGTTAAATTGTATGATAAACAAACGATAGCGACAATAATGAATTGTGATGTCTTTATCTTCAACCTCTAACGGGTTTCAGGCTTTCAGCAGGAGAAAACGGGCTATCTTGACTCGGATAACGACCAGCAATAAACCCGAAGTAGGTCCCCAACCATGCCCCTGTGTACACACGATCTGTCTTCGTCACAAGATCAAGGCTGTGCTTTGTTAGTGTTTGAGTTGAACAAATTATAGTTGAAATGGTAGAATTTTTAGAAATTTGTTTTAAAACATGTTGATGGTGGTATTTGATGTCAAAATAAAAATGAGGTTTACTTATTTTTAGAATTACAATTTTGTTAGAAATTATTCTTTAATGAAAATTCTTTAACATCAACATAATTAAAATAAATTATAAATAAATAAGAGATTCATTTAAAAAAAATATTTAATTGGCATATTTTATGAAACTTAAACTCTCTATCCCATATCAAAAAAAATACAAAAACAATTATTGGTTATATAGTAGAATATTGAAAGTTTAAAAATAGATTTGCAGGGCTTTAAGTTTAAGCCACATGTAAACACTCATTGAGCTTGGGTGTTGGATCCAGGAGCTTGGGTTTTTTATAAAATAGATTTTTAATCCATAAAAAAAAATATAATTTACCTATTTATTTTGAGTCTTGTAAAATAATATTTTAAGTTTTTAACTTATAATTTTTTTTATCCATTGTATTTAGTTAGCCCATTAATGAATAGTTAGCATAAAAATCTTTCACTTCCTAAACAATTTTATTTTTTAAATATGTTAGGTTCTTATACAAATACAATAAGACTTTTTTTTTTATCTGTTTTCGGGTAAATTATCATGAGTATTCTATAAATTGATTATTTTTTTATTTTTCAATAATTTTTTTGAATATTATACTTTTTAACTTGAAATTTGAAGGCATATAATATTTTACACCCTTAGAATTTAATGCTAGTAAAAAATCAACAAAAAAAATTATTTATTTATAAAACTGTCATTATATTTGAAATAATTATCAAAAGACACAGTACAATATAAAAAAAACATAATATACACAATTTCACTTGTTGTCTGATCAAGATTTTTCTAGACATCAAATTCTACTACAATAACTCTTATGCATAATCCTTCTGCGAAGTAGAAACCAAACTGCTCAACTGGATCATCGTTTTTACTCACCGAGTCCTTGAACTTAACCAACAATTTCACAGCTTGATCAGTTTTGGACTCGACAAGTTGAGCACACTCAGCAAGCATTTTCAAAACCAGATAATTGTATAATTTCCTTTGACCCTCCAATGATTTTAGTTTTTACTGTTGGTGGAGGTAGTGGCGAGGGTGACATTGTGGGCTTGATTTCTTGAGGAGGAGATGGGGCGACCCAGAGCGAATTAAAGATAACTCTATTAAGATCAGATGGTAGAGAGAAGCCAACAGTAAGTCGACGGGGACAAGTAGCTATGAACCCATACACAGTTAGCTTAGGATTTGGTGAGGTGGGGTACCTGGAATTGATGTAGTTACTGCTTCGGCGTGGTGTTCTTCCTCGAAGATTGTGAGTTTTTGTCTAACAATATTAATGGAAAGAGATTTTGGTCATGGAACAATTGAAAGTTGAAACACTATCTATGGTAATGGACACAATTAGCTTTGAAAACGCTTTAGCAGAAAAGCTAAAAGGAAAACAAATTCTCTCAAGTGAAGGGATTTTTTTATTTATTTTGGTGGTTTATTTAAGTGTAAGATCCAAGTGTATCAACTGGCCTTGTACTTGATTTGTTTTTTATTAGGAAAATATTACAAGCTCCCAAATTATAAGCGACAACCCATATACAAGGAAGTAAGAAAGACTTCACCTGCTAGATGGGTCACTGTTGAGAGATTAAAATTAAAAAATTTATTTTTTTGATAATCTTAGATTTGAGTCTCGTTGTTGCTAATATGATTACTGGAGGCTTACATGGTCGTTAACTTTTGAACCCGTAAGATTAGTCAAGGTGCGCGCAAGCTGGTCTGGACATCCACATTAATAATAAAAAAAATTCATGTAAACCCTGAGGAGCGCAGCTCAATTGGTTAAGTTCTAGGTTTGATTCCTAGAAGTCACCAATTTGGGTATCACAAACTTTAGGGCCACTCGAAGTTTATATAATCGTTAATTTTAGAATCTGTGAAATTAATCAAGATGCATGCAAGCTGACCCGAATACCCCGAACACCTATGATAATTAAAAAAAAAAAAAGAGTTCGAGTATGGAGAGACAAAAATATGGATAGAAGAGAAAAGGGTTCGTTACATGTTCTGCGTGGATCGAGAGAGTGAGATCTGTACATACACATACACCCCCACCAACAATCTCTCTCTCTCGCTGAGACCAAGAATTGAAATGATGATTTTGCTTTTCTATTCTTCTCTGGTTCATGTTGTGGAATGATTCGAGCAGAGTGTGGTCTTGTGATAGCGATTTCGATGAAAAGAAAATTTCAGATTTTTGGGTGATTTTTGGTGAAATTTCTGGTGAGGACAGTGGTAGCTATGAAGGTTGAGGTGTCCGGGTCCGAGAGAGAATGATTGTTGTTATGGATTGTGGATTTGGAGAAAATAAGGGGTATTATTATCTTTTCATTGATTTTAAAATCTGTTTTTACCGTGTAATATTTAAAAAATTAGTTGTAAATTGAGAGAATGATCAACTCATAGATGCTAGAATAATTTACCATTTGTTTTGTGATATGTAATTAAGTCAAAATAATAATAATTAATTTTGATAATTACTACAATTAATATTGAGTCTATTTTAATTTTAAAAATTAATATAAAAATGGTTGAACGAGAAATGTTTTTCATACCTAACAACATCTTATCTACCTTTTTCTATATTGTTTTAAATTTATTTTCCCTTCAGTTTTTGCCCCTTTCTCTCTCTGTTCTAGAGTTTTGATTTTTGTACTTTATAGAAAAAATTTAAGTTTTATTTTATTTAAATTTCATAGGTATTATTTAGAAATGCAATTAAATAAAATAATGCTGTTGTAATTCTTGGAGGCTGGTTATAGCCATTCCATTTGCTCCAATAAACAAGTAATTAAAAAAAAAACTTTAAAGGTAAAAATTTGATTATTGACAACAATAAATTTATATTTAAATTATATTATAAGTCCTTCAACAAATAAGTGTTACTAAATAACCTATTTAATTATTGTTTATGCTATTTTATATAAGCATATTTTTATTGTGTTGTAAGGCTTTAATTTGATTTTCTAGAATAACTCTTTAAACAAATAATCAATATGAATTAACTTTACATTTTTATATCAGGTCATTAGTAAATTTTTAATAACAGAAAAAAAATATAAAAATAAATTTATTTTTAAAATAGAAAATACATGGGGATATATCATCTATGATACAAATATTTTTTTTTTCCTTTAAAATACACCTGCAAAAAACACTTCATTCCAAATTTGTCGTTATTTTTTTCTAAGCAAAGAACCCTGGCTACTCCTTTCTTCTCAATCAAAAGTACTCCTTTTATTATCTAGGGACGTCTCTCTTATTCTTGTTTTTTTTTTTCTCCAATCAATTTCTTAAAACGCTATCTTTACTCACAAAATTCTATGTATTTAGAGATTAAATATAATTTAATGGTAATATAAATCAAGTATAAAACATATTTTTATATATTTTTTAATGATTTATCATCATCAACCAAATAAAATATAAAAATAATTATTTTATCTTATATATTAGATATAATTTTTCCCCTCTTTTATTCTGTTTTTTCTTATAACAAAATCCCATGTCTGACTATATTTTTTATTTTTTATTAAATTATTTTGATATGCTAATATTAAAATTAAGTTTTAAAAATAAATAAAAATATTTTTTTATATATTTCAAAGAAAAAAATTGAAAAACAATTTTCACCAAAAATTTGAATGTTCTTACTTAAAATTATTTTTAAAATTTTTTTATATGTTAATATTAAAAATAAATTTTAAAAATAAAAAATATTATTTTAATATATTTTTAAATAAATAATATTTTAAAAAATAATATCTTCAACGTCCAATAAACACTTTATCAAACATGCAATTCATCTTTTTATTCCATAGTGCCAAATGATTAAGACACGTGTTGGCAAATGAGTTGCACGTGGCCTCTTTGACTGACAGTTTACTTTGCGTGTCCGTTAACTTCTACTTTCATGTCATCCAATCTATAAAACACTCCTCTTGTCATGGGGTAATTTTTCGCTCCGCGAATAGACCCGTGCGGTAGCCTAGTCTCTCGGTAGACTCAGTCTTCCCTCGCTAATCCCACTCGTGTTTGCCTAGTAACTAGGCAAGCGGAATACACAAGCAAGAATAAGAATCAAAGTGCACAACAAGCTTTATAGGAACTCTTTCCCAACCTTTATTGATCTCGTTAACAAAGGAAACTATACACAATTCCGTATGTGTGCTATGCACAAAGATTGCATGCTACACCAAGCTACTCTTTCTAATCTCATGCTCTACATGCATTCCTTTCTCTCTTGTATATTGCATACATTACCAAGAGCTGCAGCCACTATTTATAGACAAGCATGTGAGCTGCAAGGCTCACCCATGATCTCCTATTTTTAAGGACATAGTGGGGCACTTTCTCCCCCATGATCTCCATGATCTTAGTGGCCTATTTTCCAGCAAGTGATGTGGCATGATCAGCAGCTTGGAGAGCCCAGTTATGCTCCCACGTTCTGCCCCCATGATGCTGCCACTTCACCCACGTTCTACCCCCATGAAGCTGCCACCTCACCCACGTTCTGCTTGTCCACAAGGCAGTCTCAACTGCCTGTTTTGCTGCGTCAGCTGTTGAGTCATTTGTATGCCTTGGACAGTCCTTCGTCCAAGTTTTAGATCGTGCCAAGTCGAGCCCCTGACTTGCACAAGCCGCTGCGCGCTGCTGAATTTGCATCTGCGTGCAGGCTGCCAATTCCTGCGCTGCCGAATTCGCATCTGCGTGCAGGCTGCCAATGTCTTCGCTGCCGAATTCCTCGACAGCCCCAGTTCTCGTTTGTTTATGCCCCTGACAAGTTTTCCTGCCTGGCTTGGACATTCCATCGTCAAGCCAATGTTCGTCAACAATCTGCGCTGCCGATTTTCCTTTGACGAACCTACAGCCGCACAAATCTGCGTTGCCGATTTCTGCCCCTGTTGGCATGGCTGCCAGCACCCTCAGGGCCTGTTTTGGCCAGCCTGCCGAAGTGTGCATCCCATGCACATTTGACACTGTTACAAACCACCCCCACCAAAAGAACCCGATGCCCTCGTTGGACAGATTCGTAGTACCCTTGCACCGCATCTGTTCCTCGTCACAGTCCATGTTTCTCCCACGAAACCTCTAGTTTTGCTCACATTCAACAACAATTCAGTCCCACCGAATTTCGTCAACCTGTTTCAAAACTGAGCTGCGACAACATTCTGTTTTGGTTCGTTAGTTCTCCACAACTGTCAATCACATCATACTCGCAAGCATGTTTTCGCAAAGTTTAGATGCTACGCCTAGCACCCAAGGAATCCGTCCCTTTCTCCACAAAATACAGCCACACAAAATCCCTTCAAAGAACCACATGAGCTCCCATACGAACATCTCGTTCTCCAACCATTCTGCGTGCCCCAAAACTGCAAGTATAAAATTTCAATATTGCTTACTTGTCCGTCGTACAGCAATCAACTCTTCCTACCGAATTCACCTCTGCCACTGCAAGGCTGCCGCTGTCCATCGCTGCCAAATTCTATGCAGTGTGCTTTCGTTGGCGCATCCTCACGCTTAGAGTTCTCTTTTCGTCACCATGATCTGTCCATCGTCAAAGTTACGAAACTCTCCCCATTCTGCCTCGCCCAAGGCAGTTTGGCCACGCCTAAGTCCTCATCGACTAGGCTGGCCCCCTTTTACTTAGTGTCGAGCACACGTATAGGATTTACGTATGCTGTTCCTTCTCCATCCTTCTCCACGAAAATAGCACTAAGTTGGGCTCTCAGCGGCCAGTCCCTTGCGAAGTGCTTCCCTTTGCAAATAAAACAGCCCGAACTTGATTTCGAGACCTTTTCCTTGCCTTTGGCTTCTGACTTCCCATTGTCGTCAACCTGTTTAGGTTCTCCTCCACCAAGCCCTTTCTTCTTCTTTTTCATTTCGTACCTGTCCATCAGTGGGTACGAATCAGAAGATGCTCCAGCATTCCCTTTGCTAGCGCCTGCTCCAAAATCTGCCAATCCATCGGCAGCCGAAATGGCCGAAGACAAGTCTGAAACTCTCTGCCTACGCAACTCCAACTGTGCCCACGGCTGAAGTCCTGACAGAAAATTGAACATTCTGTCCTCCTCGGACATATTATCAATATCCAGAATTAAAGAACTGAATTTCTTCACGTAATCCCTTACCGACCCATCTTGCCGCAACTTTTTCAAGTCTTCCCTTGCAATCCAAGACGTGTTATTGGGCAGAAATTACTCCTTCAACTCACGTTTCAGAGTCTCCCATGTCTCCACTTTTGGCCTACCAGCATTAAGATCCTCCTTGGACCTTGTCCGTCACCATAATTTTGCATCTCCCGTGAGATACATCACTGCGATGTCAACTTGTTCAGCCAACCGAATCTTTGCCGCGCTGAAATACTGCTCCAAGTCCCATAAAAAGTTCTCCAACTCTTTGGAACTCCGCACCCCATCGAATGGTTTCGGCTCTGGAACCTTAGGCTTAGAAGAACCTGCACCCCCTGATACAGCTGCGACTGTTTACTTCAAGACAGCCAACTCTGTGTCAATAGCTTGCAACTTTCAGCTCATCTCTGCCGCAAGTTCTACATACTGTTCAGCAGCCTTCTCCGCAATTTCCATAGCCAACTCAAGTCGATCTTGAACTGAACGATCCTCTTCATCAGGAATTTCGCTCATCCAGCCCTCTAGACGAAGCAACCTTTCCCGAATAGTCTCCATACCTGCTGGCATAAAACTTCAAATATCAACTTCGTAAATTATCGTAATGATACCTTCAACAAACCACTCCTTTGATCTGTTATCCACAGAACAGTCTCGTCGTTCTGCCAAGAATGCAACCGCGTTCTGATACCAATTGTCACGGGGTAATTTTTCGCTCCGCGAATAAACCCGTGCGGCAGCCTAGTCCCTCGCTAGACTCAGCCTTCCCTCGCCAATCCCACTCATGTTTGCCTAGTAACTAACAAGCGGAATACATAAGCAAGAATAAAAATCAAAGTGCACAACAAGCTTTATAGGAACTCTTTCCCAACCTTTATTGATCTCGTTAACAAAGGAAACTATACATAATTCCGTATGTGTGCTATGCACAAAGATTGCATGTTACACCAAGCTACTCTTTCTAATCTCATGCTCTACATGCATTCCTTTCTCTCTTGCATATTGCATACATTACCAAGAGCTGCAGCCACTATTTATAGACAAGCATGTGAGCTGCAAGGCTCACCCATGATCTCCTATTTTTAAGGACATAGTGGGGCACTTTCTCCCCCATGATCTCCATGATCTTAGTGGCCTATTTTCCAGCAAGTGATGTGGCATGATCAGCAGCTTGGAGAGCCCAGTTATGCTCCCACGTTCTGCCCCCATGATGCTGCCACTTCACCCACGTTCTGCCCCCATGAAGCTGCCACCTCACCCACGTTCTGCTTGTCCACAAGGCAGTCCCAACTGCCTGTTTTGCTGCGTCAACTGTTGAGTCATTTGTATGCCTTAGACAATCCTTCGTCCAAGTTTTAGATTGTGCCAAATCGAGCCCCTGACTTGCACAAGCCGCTGCGCGCTACCGAATTCGCATCTGCGTGCAGGCTGCCAATTCCTGCGCTGCCGAATTCGCATCTGCGTGCAGGCTGCCAATGTCTTCGCTGCCGAATTCCTCGACAACCTCAGTTCTCGTCTGCCTATGCCCCTGACAAGTTTTCTTGCCTGGCTTGGACATTCCATTGTCAAGCCAATATTCGTCAACAATCTGCGCTGCCGATTTTTCTTTGACGAACCTACAGCCGCACAAATCTGCGCTGCCGATTTCTGCCCCTGTTGGCATGGCTGCCAGCACCCTCAGGACCTGTTTTGGCCAGCCTGCCGAAGTGTGCATCCCATACATATTTGACACTGTTACACCTCTCCTTTAAAATTAAACAGTAAAGTAATTTGATATTTTTACTCTCTACATCGAGGGTCTTAAACAGTAAATTAAGAAGACAACGAGGTTTAATGTCTGAAAAGTGCCACGTTGGGTCTTACATACTCTCAAATATCCGTATCAAGGTATGGATATTCCTCGCGTCATTTATTATAGCATCACCAAAAAAAAAAAACCCAGCTCGTCTGCCATGGTACAAGTGATCTTTAAGAGTTTTATCAGTCCCTGTAAATTGAAAATTGATCGGCTTGAGTAGAGATGGAAGTGAGATGGGACTCTTTTGTTGGGATGGTTTTGGTGGGATTGATATTGGGTTTTGCAGAGATTGCTAATGGAGGAATAACAAGCAGTTATGTAAGAAATGATGATTTATCTCTTGATATGCCATTAGACAGTGATGTGTTTAGAGTCCCTCCTGGCTATAATGCTCCTCAACAGGTGAGTACTGCTTCTTTCAGATTCTGAATTTTACTACTTGCTATACCATGGTGTTGTGTTTTTCATTTTTGTGTAATGACCAAAGGTTCATATAACACAAGGAGACCATGAGGGGAAGGGTGTGATTGTGTCTTGGGTTACACCAGATGAGCCTGGTTCAAAGACAGTGCTTTACTGGGCTGAAAATAGTGAGCTAAAAAATTCTGCAGATGGCTTTATTTTGAAGTATAGATACTTCAATTACACTTCTGGGTATATTCACCACTGCACCATTAAGGATTTGGAGGTATGCACTATGCTCAAAGTTTTCACTCAGGAAGTAAGATTGTGATTTGTAATTCTGTTTTATTATGATTGCAGTTTGATACCAAATATTACTATGAGGTTGGAATTGGAAACACAACAAGACAATTCTGGTTTATCACTCCTCCTAGACCTGGCCCTGATGTCCCATACACATTTGGTCTCATAGGTATAGTTCATATTTATTTATTCATTTTAATTCTCGATTTCAAGAAAACGATTTTGTTAGAGTAATTTATACTTGTATCAATGTTTCCGTAAGATTATATCTTCATATCACTTGATCTAACATCTTGAGCAGGGGATCTTGGTCAAACTCATGATTCAAACAGGACAGTTACCCACTATGAGTTAAATCCAACAAAGGGACAGACATTGTTGTTTGTGGGGGATCTGTCTTATGCAGATGATTATCCATTTCATGACAACTCGAGGTGGGATACTTGGGGAAGGTTCGTAGAGAGAAGTGCGGCTTATCAACCTTGGATTTGGACTGCAGGGAATCATGAAATTGACTTTGTTCCTGAAATTGTATGCATCTTAATTATTCTTATTTCGCTTTTTAGCCCAGTGTTTTCAATTAATTGAGAAGTTGTTGCTTATATTTCGTGTTTCTCTGAGATTTTAACCACGATTTTCTTGATCAAACATTGGTAATGCTGTTGCAGGGTGAAAGGAAACCATTTAAGCCTTATACCCACCGTTATCATGTCCCATATAGAGCATCAGGGAGCACATCTCCGATGTGGTACTCCATCAAGAGAGCTTCAGCATACATCATTGTCTTGTCCTCTTACTCAGCTTATGGTAGGTTTTCTTTCACTCTTAGTACTTTTTGATACTCTATTAAAGAGATATTGAGCATACATGAACGATAATGATCGGCCATGATCTATAAACTAATTTATTTCTGCAGCTTCAGTACTAGACAATATTGTGACTCATTCTATCATTTGCAGTTTATATGCTCATTATCTTGTTACACTGAATCGGAATTGGTGAAGAAGTGCCTTCTATGTCAAAACCAATCAAAACGTTATTGAGCATAATTTCCTGCCACGAAATGACTATTGAACTGTTCCTGTTAGACATCACTGCCATAGTGCTGCGTGCTTGTATGTGTGTCAAAGACTTGATTTGCGAAGAATCTCAAAGTAGAGTACTACTTAAAGTTGACATTTTGCAGGAAAATACACTCCCCAATACAAATGGCTAGAAAAGGAGCTGCCTAAAGTAAACAGGACTGAGACACCATGGCTTACTGTTCTTATGCACTGTCCAATGTATAACAGTTATGCACATCATTATATGGAAGGGGAAACCATGAGAGTAATGTATGAGCCTTGGTTTGTGGAGTTCAAAGTTGATGTTGTTTTTGCTGGCCATGTTCATGCTTATGAGAGATCTGTAAGTGCATGCACATTCTCCATGTATGATATTTTTCTCTGTTCATATCATCTTGAATTGGTAATAAAAAAATTTCCCTTTCGAACCACCGTGACGTGTTGAATAATACACATGCCTAATTCTTTAACTTTCTATGTTTCGCCATGTTACTTGTGGTCTCTTTGTCCACCCCCTATGTTTGATTTGGAGTCGATAGATTCTGTGTGCTAGTTACTGAGATTAAAGATTCATGAAGATATGCAGGTATCCCATTATTGTTTATGCTCTATTGGCAGACAGCATGAACCCCTGCCATCTAAAGACCAATCACTCACTTGTTAAGTTCTCTTTACATGAAGAACTTGTTCTACATGGCCCATGCGCTAGATGTTGCTTCTGCTACCTCTGTCAATTTTGCCGCAAGAGATATCCTATCCCAAACAACTGAAAGTTACACAGGCATAGGTTGATATAGCATCAATTCTGTTGGCTTTTTACGTGCACACATTTTTCTAATTTTACTTTATAGAAAGCCTTCCTGTTGGGTTACGCAGAACAAGCATGAATCTCAAAGTTTCTATTATTTAAGATAGTTTTAGAATGTTATTCAGAGGATGGAGGCCTCTTTAAAGTTTCTGGTAATTGCTGCTATTAATGTGGACACAAGACTAGTAAACTAGATAAATGGGAGACAACATGAATAATTTTTGAGTAAATAGTTCTATTCAGAAGAGCTTTAAGTCAATGGAAAAGGAGAAAATGCATTGAATTATTGCATGTTTATTACAAGCGACAGTGTTTGAATTGTTTTGCATTGCAGGAACGTATATCAAATGTTGCATTGTTTTGCATTGCAGGAACGTATATCAAATGTTGCATACAACATCGTGAACGGTTTGTGCGCTCCCATAAGAGATCAATCTGCCCCCATTTACATAACCATTGGAGATGGAGGAAACCTAGAAGGATTAGTGACCAGGTAGTTGCTGATTATTTGTGTTTCACGAATGGTTAGCTTGTATATAGTTAGTTTTAAATTAAGTTGCCAACAGTAAACGCATTTTTACACCATGCAGCATGACAGAGCCACAGCCAAGCTACTCAGCTTTTCGTGAACCTAGTTTTGGTCATGGCATCCTTGATATAAAGAACAGGACCCATGCATATTTCGGCTGGCATCGTAATCAAGATGGGTATGCTGTAGAAGCCGATTCCGTATGGCTCCACAATAGATTTTGGAACCCCCTGAGAGCTTCATCCGTGGCTGCGTTATGAAGAGATCCTATTCCATGAGCTGGGAAGGCGCATCTAAAGTGTACTAGTTTCATTCGGAATATTTAAGAAATCTTCTCCAGATAATTCAAAATCTTGTGTGATATGTACAATCTTGCAGATAATATGCACTCGGTGTATATCTCAGTTGTTTTGTGGCCATGTTTCCTTCAAAACAGTGCCTGCTGCAATTT
>Ga0325403_1003289_pt1 | contig 14715 bp, 9 predicted proteins | sample PopdelMetagenome_19_FD_205665 | JGI IMG/M metagenome (GOLD analysis project Ga0325403, IMG submission 205665) | Populus deltoides microbial communities from Bellville, Georgia, United States - Xylem-PdKOR-R4 | ecosystem: Host-associated > Plants > Phyllosphere > Stem > Wood/Secondary xylem...
TGTAGGATGTAATGAATTTTGGCTTATACAAAAATGAAGTTGATAGTTGATATAAAGATATTAACTTCAAGGACTGGAATGGAATTATTGTTAAATTTAAGGGTAACATTATACTCCCTTGTGCTCATAAAAGTCTAAAAAACCTCTCGGTTCACCGGGTTTGTTTTGCTGCCCTCAAGGCAAAATAATTCTAAAGTGACTTGCTGTTTTCCCTTAACATTTTTTTTTCTCTTTAAAACATTAACTTCTCTAAAAATTAAGTACAATTATCTTAGTATCCCAACTGTAAATTTAATGGATACTTACCTGAAGCAATCTTGAGCGGGTTTTTTTTTTAATAGATAATTACTTAAATACTTTATTTAATGGGTAATGGATATGATTTGAATGTTATTAAATCTAATCCAAATTTAGTTTGAGGTAAATATCAACGTAGAATATTTATATTTTTAAAATTCAATAAAAAATACACACACATATATATCATTTAACACGCACATATATATTATTATTTTATTATTTTGTTAAATAATAAATAGTTGTAAAAAGAATATTCCTATAAATACTTTAAATTCAATAGATAAATATGAATATTTAAATTTTTTACTTAATGAGTAACGGGGGTAACATATGAATATTAAAAAACTTGCCTGCCCTGTAACTATGCATTATCATCCCTATAAATAATAGAATGTTCATTTTTAATTAAATGATGCAATTATAAATAATTAGTGTCTAATAGTCAGGAAATAGGTATAGGATTTGTCTAATGATTATCGATGAACTTTTTTTCCGTACCTTTTGATTTCATTTGAATTTTTATTGGACATATAAAGTAATAAGAGTTATAAATTGATGGTCTACATGGAACCACTCGAGTAATTGGCAATGCCAAGTTTGCATTTGATTGAGTCGTATGTTTTTCTTTTTTCTTGGGAAATTTTTGCATTATGACTACAAGTTCAATCGTTTGCTTTGTTTATTGATCTTCAAAACAATGAGATAACTTATATATTTTATGGATACTATGTTTTCAATAATAATTTATTTTTTATTCTTAAATTAAAACTATAATTTTGCATTTTAGTTTTCTTATATATTTATCTTTTCTATTCTAAAACACTAATGAGTCAACATATTTTATTAAGATTTTTATAAATAGAAAAAATCTTAAAAAATAAAATGGATCTGACAAACATGTCAAACCCAAAGCACTTGGACTTGGTAGTCAGCCAAGCCCAAAGTAGCATGAGTCTGACAAACATGTTAAACCCAAAGCATTTGGATTTGGTAATAAGCCAAGCCCAAAGAAGCGTGGGTCTGGCAAACATGTCAAACACAAAGCACTTGAACTTAGCAATCAACCAAACTCAAGGTAACGTAGGTCTGACAAACGTGCTAGACCCAAAGCATTTGGATTCAACCATTGCCAAGTTTTAAGGCTGTATATCTGATTTTAAACGATCCCCTAAAATAAAAGTATTAAAGACATTATAAATCGTCATGCCTCTCCATCTAGAATAATCATTCATATTGATGTAATGGTTTCTTTATACTCATAGGTGTATACAAGGTCTCTTAAAGGCCTACTATACTTTTTGTCTCATTAATGATATGTAAGGGATATTTGTCTCTCATTAATGTCGCTACAAGCAGGGGACTTTGCAATCCTTCCCTTATATGAAAACAACAAGATTCAGGGGGTATAAATACTCTATAAACAATTTAAGTAAGGGTTCATAACTTTTTATCTCTTAAGATAAACTCATATAGAGTTTAGAGCATTAACCAACTTAAAACTCAAGAACAAACATCTTTGTTCCTTAAGTTTAAAGTTCTTTTAAGTCATTTATTGTTTTTCCCATAAATATATTGACTTCATCATCGGGGATATTTAAATAATCCCCTGATTGAAATTGTTTTTGCAGTTACTCAAGTTTTTACCATAAGCTTGGAATTTCTTAAACTAAAAAGAAGAAATTCAAGTACTCAAACATATTGATTAAATATTATCCCAAACACTGAATAACTCATTGTTTACATATCTTGGATTTTAGGACATCATCAATGGTGATGTCTGTGAGAAACACTTACAAAAAGTCATAAATAACTTTATTGTTTTATTGTTTTTCCTTAATTATCATTATCAACTCCTAAAAAAGTCGAGTTAATGATCTCCCTGTCATAGCAGATACTCCAGCCCCCGCACAACCAACCCTCTAAGAACTTATAGAATAGATACACCTCCTCATCCAAGCAGTGTTGGGAAATCAACAAGCGGGAGAAAATCCACCTCAACAAATCTCAACCTCTCCTCAGCAAGTTGCTACATTTATACACTCATCTCTACGACAATAGGCCTCACCTAGTGTCCGTAGATGATTACACTACCTAGAAGAATACGTATAAAATGATCCAGTATAGGGTCTTTAACCTCAAGGGTCATCGAGCCATTCTATAAAGCATACACACCCTCATGATGCTCGGACGCAAAATGGTTTTTTTAGGCATCCATTTCGGCGGCGTAAAAAAAAGGTTGTCCATCTATCACGCCATCCTACCCCTAGAGACATCAAGTTTCCCCAAACCTAAAACGCGTAGGAGTAGAAAACAGCTGGAAGAAGGACTCATCCAGGAGGATGCTACACTCCTTATCAAATCAGAGATTCTTCTCTATCCAAATGTATGTTGAACATCTGCATACCCAAAGATTACATCACCACCAAAATAACCCTGGATAACTATTATTAACTTATAAATCCCAGAGAACATATATAAAATATACGCAGCAGTCTGGAGTTAGTTATTCATGACAATCATGCCATGTGCAAGATCCTCCCTACGACCTTCAGAAGTTCAGTAAGAGCTTGGTACAACAAACTGGAACCAAGTTCAGTTGCTAGTTTCAGTGACCTCTGTGCCAAACTGGTGGCATATCTCAATACAAGTATTCCAGCTAAAAAGAGTTCCACTGAACTCTTTGGAATCACTCAAGCAAAGGACGGGTCTATAAGGGATAGAAGGTTTAAGACTTAATCGAATCAGTAGCTTCAAAAGTCCTTATCAGTAGGGTGAGGGAAAAAACCTTATGGAGGGAGTTGTACGCCCTACCAGATAGAAGGTTACTAAAAGTGAAGCAAACCATGAAGAGCCACATTCGGGTAGAAGAGGCAAGTACGTTGTATCATAGTCCCTCCTGTTTTGCCAGTGACAAACAGCCAGAAAAGTCCCCCAAATGAGGTTGTTTGCCTAAATGGGACCACTCTCCCAGAATAGACAACAATCCTAAAAAGAGTCAGAAGAAACCATTCAAAGAACATCCAGGTTATCTTAAATCATGCGCTTCTCCATTGAACACCTCCCTCGCTGAAGTCCTTACAGTCACCTAAAGCAAAAAGTTTGTCTGATATCCTTCGCCCAAGAAGTCTCCTCCTAGTACATGTATATCTAAAAAGTATTGTCTGTTTCACAAAGACAAGGGACATGAAATTAAGGATTGCTATGTCTTGAAGAAGGAAATTGAAAGGCTGGTAACTAAGGGCTATCTTCGTTAGTTTTTAAAGAAGGATTTTCTCCTTGAGCAAAACAGAGAAGAACCTGGTCAATCTGCTACAGCTTTACCTAAGATCAATGTAATATTAGGGGGAACATCTATAAAGAGGATTCTAATAATGGAAAGAGGAAGTATGGGAAACAAGTCATCACCACTACTAAATCATTGGTTCAATAACACGAGCCAATAGTTTTTACTCCTAAAGATGAAAGTGTGAATTTTCAACATGAGGACATTCTCATCATTTCCATTGTTATCTCCAATCACAAAGTACATTACATACTAGTAGAAGATGATAATATAGTTAACATCCTATTCACATAAGTTATAGTCCAAATAGGAATATCCTCTTCAAAACTAACACTAGTAAAAACTCCCTTCATTGGTATAAAGGGTCTGGGCATGCCAGTGAAGGGTGCCTTAGAGTTAAATGTTGTAATGGGCACCCCTTCGGAATGTGTCTCACTCTAGCAAAACTTTATGGTGATTGATATGGAATTGGCTTATAAGGTCATTTTAGAAAGACCCATTTTACATCAAATCAATGTCATCATCAGTACCCGGTACTTGGCATTAAAGTTCCCAACTTAGAAAACGTAGCCACATTGTGAGGAGATCAGGCAACCTCAAGACAATGTGCCATTATTTGCTTGAAAGGCAAGAAAGTGTTGATATCGAACTTGGTAGTCAGTCAAGCTCAAGGTAGTGTGGGTCTGACAAACATGTCAAACTCAAAGCACTCGGCTTTGGTAATAAGCCAAGCCCAAAGAAGCGTGGATCTGGCAAACATTGTAAACCCCCGAATAAACATAGGATCGTAGAAAAAGAAAAAAAAAAGACCTCGATGAGTAATGGAGACTCAATATGAAAAGAAATGAATAAATAGTAAAAATAATAACAAATGCAATGTGTAAGGGAGAGAATGATCTCCATAAATAAATTTAAAGGTATGGTGGAAGTCGAAATGAGGGTTATGAATTTTGGATTAAAATTTGTAATGTTAGCGGAAACGGAGAAGAGTCTCAACGGATAAAAGAATTGTTTTTGATAAATCAGTGATGGATGTGGTAATATTGAATTTATTGAGTATAAATTAAGGGGAAATGTTATGAGAATCTAAGTAAATAAAGTAATGCATGAAATTCAAATGTTACCGTAAAAGACACTGATTGTTTAGTTTTATGGTATCGATGATATATCTCAATCCGACCATTGTATCAGACTGAAAGTTTATAAGGAATCTCCAGACTTATTAGTTTATCTTAGGTTAAATTTCATATCAATCGGAGTTTAGGAAGGCTTTACGAGAGTACTTAAAATCGGGTAAATTAAAGAACATGACACAAAGTAGGGGTGAGCAAAAAAATTGATAAACCGATTAAACCGAGAAAACCGGAAAAAAAATAACCGAAAAAACCAAACTGGAAAAAACCGAATAAAAATCACAAAAAAGTTCCGGTTCGGTTTCGTTTCCAAAGTCTAAAACCGATTGAACCAAATCGAACGGAACCGGTTCAACCAGACCAGCACTTAAAAAAAAAAGCAAGTATAAATAGGATGTTTTTTCTAATCCTAAACCTAAAGTAGCATTCAGCCCCCCCTCCCTTTGCTCTCTGCATCTTTCCCCTCCCTTTTCTTCATGCTCCACGATTGTTACTTGTTAAGCTCTTGCTTCATGCTCCATACTCCTTCGACTCAGCAGGAATCCATTTTGGCATTTTCTTTTAAAGTTAAAGTAGGTAATGAAGGGGAGGGCAGAGCAAACCCTTTTTTTCGATGGATGGTGAGGATCTATGTAAAGTATTTGTAATTTGTTTCCTCTTGTTTAAATAATAATGTTTTGATGGTTTTACATTTTAATACTTTTGTTCTATCCTTTTGTTTTGTGTGTTTTTTTTTTTTACAAAGTTTAATTTTTAGACAAGGATCTAACAAAAAGAAAATCGAAGTAGAATTTCTGGATATCATACATGCCCAACCAATTTCTGGATATCATATCATGCCATGCTTGTTGAGAAAGCTAAGATTTCTCAGAAAATAAGTACAAATTTGTGAGATTAGAAACAAGATGAAAATAAAATCCCTATAAAAATATGATTAGTGAAAAAACCCAGAATAAAAACTCAATTGAAATAATTTTGGTTTAAATTGGTTTGGAATGGGAAAAAACCGAATCGAACCGAACATGGTCGATTCGAACCGGTTATCGGTTCGGTTCAAAAACTAAAAAAAAATCGGTTTGATTATTTATTTTGGCCCAAAACCGAACCAAACCAAAAATGCTCACCCCTAACACAAGAGGCATTAATAAGGGCATTTTGATAATTTTATATAAAACAATATTCCCCTCTCTTTCTTTAAAGACAACCCACGTCCTCTGCAAAGGTAGAAAACAGGAGGGAGACCATTTTTCTCCCATTTTCTTCATCTCTTCTCCATTTCTTCAAGCTAAATCAAAAGGGAGTGTTCTTGGGAGAATTATATCCAAGAAGACAAATCAAGTGAGTATACTTAGAGAGTTATAAAGCTTGGGGGAAAAAAAAGTAGAAGCTGAAACTTGAAAGAGAAAGACATGAGTTTTGTAGATTTTTGCAACAACTCATTGAAATAAGTTAAAGTAACAAAGGTAAGGAACATACCCTTAAGTAATTTTGTTTTTCTCTCTTGTTCTTGCATGAGGAGAAGAAAACCTCCAAGTTTAAAATTCTAGGGTTCATATAAATATTTTAGAGGAATAATTGTTTTTGTGAATTTCAAGATTAATTGCATGATAATGGCTTGATTTGCAGAAAAAATAAATAGAAGGAATAAGTTGATTTGAAACTATGAGTTTTGGGATGGCAACAGGCCAGGAACTTCGGCAGCCATATCTTGGCTTTCAATCGTTGGATTGGTCTGGATTTTAGATATGTTGTTCATCCAGATGTTATATAAATTGTCAGAAAAAACACTCCTACTAGAAATTATACTTTCCGAACAGTAGGTCTTCAATTTAAGGTCAGTTCGGTATTGTTCTGATATAGGGAGATTTAACAGTTGGATGTATGTTAATTTTGGATATGTTATTCTAATGATGATGATGTGTAATTCTACCATTTGGATTTATTGAATTATAAATTTACAGAATGATGTTTTAAGTTTGGTTTGAGAAATATTGAATGAGAATATGATATTTAACATAAAAAGTATGTTTTGGGACTAAGGATAATTGTAATGGGTTTAATGATGATGGACGTGTTTGGGAATTGTTTGTGTTGTGTTTGAGTCATGTTTGATGTGTTGATAAGTGATGGTATAGTTAAATTCTATAAAAAAAAAAAATAGTGGTGGATTAATACTTTGGTTGTGTTGGAATGGGAAACATGATATGGGAAAGTAGGTTGGGATAAATTAAAACTAACTTTGGAAAATTAACCCCTATTATGGTTGGCCATGTTAGTTAAATAGACGCTGGAATATTTAGTAAATTACGTGTCTTGATGAAGAAATGAATGAGAAATCATAGTAAGGGATGTTGTAAATTGAATTATGATATAAGGAATCATTTTGAGTAAGCTTTGAAAAAAAAATTGGCATGTGTAGTCATTGCTGAAATTTAAGTTAAACTACATTGTTTGGTGATAGATTAAATGTCTTGGGACATTAGAAAAATATCGGTAACGAAAAGTCATGTCCTTTGGACATTGATGAAGAATTGAGATAATTGGACGTTAAATGTTACTGTAAATGAATGCTAATTTAATGAAATGAAGTGATAAATAAAAAAGAGTTTATCCATGAACTTGTTACGAAACTAAATGGGTATGTGAATTGATAAATTTGATGAATGGATCAGAAAGACTTGAGTACTTATTCGGGATGTTCGATTGGAATGTAGGAGAAGCATTCAGGGTAGCACATGACTTCTTGAGAACATGTATAACAGGAGTTCAAGATAAGGGTCGCCACCTTGCTTCTTTAAATCGTTTAAATTCTTGCAATGCTAGCATGTGATAGACATTATGCATATATTGTACTACTGTGTATCATGAGAAATATTGCTATGTGAACATTGCCTACGGGCAGTATAAATATTGTTGCGTGAAAGTTACGAACAAGTAGAAGAAATATTATTATTGTGTGAATGTTGCCAATTAGTAAGAATTGCTAACAACAAGGAGAAATATTATTATTATTATTATTATTATTATTATTATTATTATTATTATTATTATTATTATATGTATGTTGCTAATGAGTAGGAAATACTACTATTGTGTAATGTTGCCAACGAGTAGGAAATACTATTATTATGTAAATGTCACCAATGGGCAGGAAATATTATCGTGTGAGTGTTGCTGATGAGAAGGAGAATATTATTATTTCGAGAACATTGCCTACGAGCAGGAAAAATACTATCGTGAAAATATTGCCTATGGGCAGGAAAAATACTATCATAAAAATATTGCCTATGAGTAGGAAAATAAAATAAAAATAAATACTATTTCTAGGGGAATGATTGATAAGATTAGTTTCGACTAATGACATCCAAGTTGGGATGACCAGGAATGATTGACAAGATTAGCTTCGGCTAATGGCATCCAAGTTGGGATGACCGCGAATGATTGATAAGATTAGCTTCAGCTAATGACATCCAAATTGGAATGACCGGGACTGATTGATATGATTAGTCTTGGCTAATTATATTCATGTTAGGATGACCGAGAATGATTTATAAGAAGTAGCTTTACATTCGTGTTAGGATGACTAGGAATGATTCATAATAGTAACTTTGCATTCGTGTTGGGATGACCGGGAATAATTGATGAGATTAGTTTGACTAATAATAATACCCACGTTGAAATGACTGGGTCTAAATCAAGATGTCAACTCCAGGCAAAGAGTTTAATTGATATAAATGAGCATCCAATTACAAAAATTAAGAATGTCTAAAATGATTCACAATGATCACCAGAAATTGGTTTTGGAAAATTAATGAATTCCTATAGAATATGAGGATTAGGATATATGTTAATTATATGCATGCCTTTAAATATTTAGATCTTATTTCTTATGTTTTGTATGCGTATGTAAATTAATGTTGAACAGGACCTTCTCGCACCCAAGACGCCTAATAATCTTCTAGAACATTACTTTTACTAAAATTATGTAATATAAGCTAATTAATGGTAGTTATAGCAAAATTCATTACATGTAGAATCTTGTAAAAATAAATGGAATTTACAATGCATGTCATGTATATTATACCTGTTTCATAAAGACAATGTACTTAATTTAATTTGTATATGTATTCATTGAGAAAAACCTTTTTGCGGTTAATCTTTAACGTGCTTCTTATCCATAAATATCAATCATGCAAATGTGAGTAATTAATTGTGTGTGATGGTTGATGAGATACAATAGAAAGAATAATTAGTGCATTGAATTTACTATCCAGGATGATTGGAACAGGAATTGCTATGACGGGTGTTGTATGAAAAGATGTTTATGAAGGGTTAATGTATATTTGATGATTAATGTGAACACTTGGAACATCAAAATAAAATAAAAAAATTGCCTAATTTTTTTAAGTACCAAATCATAGGGATTAATATAAATGCTTGTGAAATTGTCGTTGTTACAAACATGCAGACCCAAAGCACTTGGACTTAGCAATCAACCAAGCTCAAGGTAACGTGGGTCTGACAAATATGTCAGACCTAAAGTATTTGGATTCAACCATTGCCAAGTTCCAAGGCTATATTTTTTATTCTAAACGATCCCCTAAAATAAAAGTATTAAAGACATGATAATTCGTCATGCCTCTCCATCTAGAATAATCATTCATATTAATATAATGATTTCTTTATGCTGATAGGTGTATACAAGGTCTCTTAAAGGACCTACCATACTTTTATCTTATTAATGATATATAAGAGTTATTTGTCTTCTATTAATGCCACCGAAAGCAGAGGACTTTGCAGTCCTTCTCTTCTTTGAAAACAATAAGATTCAGGGGGTATAAATACCCTCTAAATCATTTAAGTAAGGGTTCATAACTTTTTATATCTTAAGATAAACTCATATATATTTTAGAGCATTAGCCAACTTAAAACTCAAGAACAAAGATCTTTGTTCCTTGATTTTAAAGCTCTTTTAAGTCATTTATTGTTTTTTCCCATATATATATTGACTTTATTATTGGGGGTATTTAAATCTTCCAACTATGACTATTTTTGCAGGTACTTAAGCTTGTACCACAAGCCGAGAACTCCTTAAACTAAAGAGAAGAAATCCAAGTGCTCGAACATATTGATTAAACACTATATCAAACACTAAATAACTCATTGTTTATATATCTTGGATTTTAGGACATTATCAGTGGCACCGTTTGTGGGAAACACTTATAAAAAGTCATAAATAGCTTTGTTATTTTATTATTTTTCTCTAATTATCATTATCAATGGCAGATAATCAGGACACTCCTAAACAAGTCGAGTTACTAATCTCCCTGCACAGCAGATACTCTAGCCTCCGCACAACCAATTCTTTAACAACTTACGGAACATATACAACTCCTTACTCAGGTAGTGTTGGAAATCAACAAGCAAGAGAAAATCCACCTAAGCAAATCTCAGTCAGTACTCAACAAGTTATTGCATCTCTCCACTAACATTCACGACAACAAGCCCCACCTAGTGTTCGTAGATGATTACACTACCCATAAGAATGCAGACAAAATGATCTAGTAGAGGGTCTTCAACCTTAGAGGTAATTGATTGAGACTATTTTTGCAGGTACTCGAGCTTTTACCATAAGCCTGAAATTCCTTAGACTACAAGGAAGAAATTTAAGTAATTGAACATATTGATTAATCATTGTCTCAAACACTAAATAACTCATTATCTACATATCTTGGATTTTAGAAAATCATCAAACATTAATCAAATGTAACTAGAAGTCGTTCTCCTTTGCCACATGTCTTCTTCAGTATTTGAGATATAAATCTGTGTAGAGATAGTGAGGATATTGGTGGTTCCATTCAAATTGAGAAATCTTTTAAATAAGAAATCGAGTGTTCATAGATTAAATGGAAGTCTGGTGTGTTTGAATATTTTGCAGGATACTTATATCAGTGTTTAGTTGCTTACTAGATATCGGCATATGCTACATTATGGGTCGGATTATTTTTTTTAACATAAAAAAGATTATCCAAGTAATGTAAATATGTTTTCTCATTAAACAAGTTAATCATAAACTTAAAATATAATGCATATTTGACTATATATTTTTTAAATATTGATACGATGGCATATTAAATTATATTGTTTTTCAAATATTGAGATTAAAACATATTGGATCGACCTAATTAAGTTGTCAAATCTATGATCCGGGTCATAAGATCGTGATAACTCTATAAAAATAAATTATAAAGATCAATTCCTAATCAACCCAATATTTAAAGATGGAATTGAAAAAAAAACTATTAAATTAAAAAATGACTAAAAAAACTACTCGGGTTAACCTATATCGAACACACAACTTAAGTCATGAGATCGGGATAACCTCATATAAAGAAAAACAATATGAAGCCCAATTTCCAACCAACCTAATATTGAATGTTAAAATTGGAAAAAAAATCAATTATAAAAAGTGGCCCAAAAAAATAACTCGAGTCAACTCGGGTTAACCTGTTAAATCCGTGATTTAGGTCATGAGATTAGGATAAATTCATAGAAAGCAAATCATAAAAATTTATGAAGCCCTACTTCCAACATATCTAATGTTGAAGGTTGAAATAAAAAAAAAATTAAATCCATGAGATTGATATATAACTCAACACAAAGGAAATAAAAAAAATTACAAAGCGTAATTTCTGAAAAACCTAATATTGAAGGACATTATTGAAAAAAAAGTTAAATAGAAAAAAACAAAATTGGATTGTTGAAAGGTTAAATTAAAAATAAAAAAATAAAAAAAAAAAACACAAAATATTATTATAATGAATAGTGTTTTGGGTGTGGCTACAATGATTTAGCCATACCCTTTAGATAGCGTATGGTTACTATCCTGTGATAGAAATGACATAAATAGTGGAGACATAAATGTATTTGGTTGAAGAGATAGAAACATAAAAATAAATTTGTCTCTAAGAAAATTTTGGAGTGAATTTTTATACTTTCAAAATAGGAGGTATAGAGAGGACATGTCTCTAGAGACAATATTCATTATTTTTTATTTCTACAATATCGTTATAAAATCTCAATTCCAAAATTATCCAACTAAGACATGTAAGAATAAAAATGGTTATTATCATAGTTTTAAAACCTGACTCAAGTGTCAACCCGGGTCACAGATCTAAGGGTCAACACGAGTTGACCCAAATCAATATAAGGATAAAAATTGTTATTATCCTAGTTTTAAAACCTGACTCAGGGGTCGACCAGGGTAAGGCCCAGGTTACGGGCTGGGAGGGTCAACTCAAGTCAATGTATGAATAAAAGTTGTTATTATCATAATTTTGAAACTCGACTTGGAATTCGACCTAAGACAAGGTTCAGATCACGGATCAGGAGAGTCAACCTGGTTCACTCATATTTTTTATTAAAAAAAATAATCAAAGTAAACCTTATCTTGACCAAAAATAAATTACAAAATAATTTAACGGTTTTTTGACCTATGTTTTATCTCGGGTCAACCTGAGTTTTTATGAGGTCAAATAAAGTCAATTTTTCCTCTATTTTTTTTAAACTCGAAACCAATCCAGACCCTGAATCGGCCTGGTTCCAGGTCAACCTATCAAGCCAGTTCTGGTTTTATAAGTATGATTATTATAATATTATTAATTTCAACTCCCAATATAAACTAAATTAAAAAAAAAAAACAATATCTAGTTATTTTTTTAAATATACAAGTTTGATAATAATACATATTAAGGGTAAATTAGACTTATTTATATTTATTATGTCTTATTCATCATAACCAAACAGGACACAGAGACAATCACTCCGTCTTGTACATCACTACCAAATACAATTATGTCTTTGTCTTTTGTTTTTGCCTTGTCTTCTTTGTCTCCACTTTCTTCATCTCTTTTCTCCCAAGATAGCAATAACAAGTTACCTTAGTGTTTTGTTAATATTGTTGGAATTCTGAGTTGCAATAAGTTTGTATGTAAGACGAAGTGCATGCAAGAATTATAAAAAAAACACTAAAATAGATAAACATTGTTCACACACTAAAAAAATCTATGGAGTTATAATTCAATTTCTAATAATTCATTTTGATCTTCAAAGTTTTATTTTAGGTGATTGATCCTAATTGAAAACCAATTACTTTTGATTTCTTAGTTAAGGTTGGAATCGAAAGAAGAGAGACTGAAATGAAAAAGACGTCAAACATGGGTGGCATGCTAGAGATTTTGTGAAAAATACACTTAGGTCCTCCATTTTTAAAAATAATTCAATTTATACAATTTAGATCCCTTTAAATTTTAAAAATTCACTTTTGATATAAAAGTTCATTTGTAATATTTTTCAGTCCCTAATTAGAAAGAGAGAGAGGTTGTCAGATTTCAGTGATGAGAGAAAGTGTTTGTTCAAGCCATATCTGATCATAAAAATAGTTTTTCTTAGTGTCCATAGGTTTTATGCTATGAGAAAGGTTTGATGATGGTGTTTTAGAGCCTCAATATTTTCTAAAAAAAATTAAGTCAAGGAAGATAAATCTAACCCGGTTTGATTTCAGGTTTTTGAACCTTTTTTTAGGTTTTTTTGGGTTTAAGAATTGATTTGTAGGTATTCTAAAGGTGTTGCTGCTGGTTTTTAGGTTAAAATGACTTAAAATTAGGTTTTTTGATCCAAAGAAACACTGCCTTATTTTTTCAGCTACTATAGTGGTGGCTAGAACTTAGACTTACAGATGACACGTTGTCAGCTAAATTTTTTTAAAAAATAAGGGATGACACCTTTCAAAAATAAATAAAAAAAATAAACCAAACCCAGGCACGCGAGCTTGGGCTTGAAAGCCCACCCACACGCCTAGGTTTTTCCTTATAATAGCTTCTTTTTGGACCCACGCTTATGGGCTCTTTTTTAGTTCTTTTTTGTTTTTTTATTATTATATCTTGATTAAATATAAATTTTTTTAAAAAAAATTATTAATCTGGTTGAGTTCATGTGCAGATCACGGATTTGATAAGTTAAAACACAACAATCATGCTATTTTTTTTCTAATTTTGCTTTTTTTAATTAATACTTTTTTAAGATTTTTTTTAAATAATTTTAAAATTTATGTTTTGATTGATGTCCCTCATCTGTAAATTTTTTTTCTTATATAACCTTTTTTGTATAGAGATTTATTTTTAATTATTTTGTGCGTTTAATTTTTTAAAAGATTATGTTGATTTATCTATAATTGTTTTTTATATCTTTTATATAGATAAACTTTATTTCTAAAAATATTTTTTTATTTTTACATAATATTTCTAATATATTCAGTCATATATAATATTTTTTTTCTTTTTTATTTTATTCAATCAATTTAATAAATATTTATTTCTATTATCGATTGATAGAATAAAAAAAATATTTTAATAAACAAATTCAATAAGTATAACTGGATAAATATCTTATCTTGCAATATTAAATATTTTAATATACACATGTTTTTTTAATTTTTCCAGTTTTATTTTTAATTATTATTAATAACTTTTTATTTATTTATTAATACATATAATTCTTGATTTATTTGGTTATATATATGTAAAAAAAGAATTATTTGCACTTTAAATTTTTTTATCACAAGTGAAATAGATTATTTTTTTAATCTATAAAAACACATCAAAAAAATCATAATATACAATATTTTTATAAAAAAATTATTTGACTTCAAATCACAAGTCAAATAGTTACAATCACGGTTGCACGGATATAAAGAAACCTGACTAAAGAAAGGCCAAATAAAAAAAAAAAAAAAACCGATTTTTTTTTCAAATTCAGAGCATAGGACAACTTCCATGTAAAGGGAAACATGAAGCAAGCTAAACCTAGAAAGAAAAATTTCACAACACATTCTATGAGGGTGAAAAAAAATGTCAATTTACAGAATAAAATACAAGTTGCATTACACACTGTCGAGGGTAGCCTTGAAATGCAACAACCAAATTAGAAAAATGGAAATAT
>Ga0325403_1003290_pt1 | contig 14712 bp, 21 predicted proteins | sample PopdelMetagenome_19_FD_205665 | JGI IMG/M metagenome (GOLD analysis project Ga0325403, IMG submission 205665) | Populus deltoides microbial communities from Bellville, Georgia, United States - Xylem-PdKOR-R4 | ecosystem: Host-associated > Plants > Phyllosphere > Stem > Wood/Secondary xylem...
AAAATTTTCGTGTCCTTGCAACCAAGAAAAAGTGTTTAGCCTTGCATGTTTGTTGAACAACTAATCAAAAAGAAGGAAGAATGCATAATTTCGAGTTTTTTAGAGGAGGGGGGCGTTTTTCTCCTCTTGGCTAGCTGCTGCCTCCTTCTACTCTCCCTCTTTTCTGTTGGCTGCTAGCCCTTTCTCTTTTTTTTTTTTTATATGCTAAGAAACCTTAGTCTCTATTTTACAAAATAGTCTTTCCTTAAGTTGGCAGTTTACATTTAAGTACTTTAATAACTATTTTCCCTAAAAAGGAGAAATAGCCTTGCATGAAATCTTCAAGCTCTGACTTAGAGGAGCTAAATTAATGATATAAAATCTTGGATGTTAGTTTAGATGCTTCGGAATGTAATTTGGACTCGTTTCTTCACGAAACTTGTTTGCTAGCAGAATTCAGTTGTCATCTTTGAAAAATCATATCTCCCTTATATGACATTGTTTTTGTCTGAACTTTGGAGCGTTGATAGTTCTTTGCGTTAGGAATCCAAAACAATTGAGTTTGCATCAATCGGACTTCTTTAGCTCCAGATATTAAATTTTGAATGGCCAAAGGTCAACACTGTCAGAATGCGAGATGTGACTTTGAAAGCTGCGATTTCCATGATCTTTCTCTTTTTATTTTTCTTGCATTACATTTACAGAAAGGTATGGATGTTAGCTTTTTATTGCCACTAGAATCACTTCATTTCGATCTCTAGAACTCACGCTCTGCACAAAACATCAATTGAACGTCAAATCTGCCAATTACCTCCAATTTACTCCTTTTTGCATCTTTCATCCAAAAGTGCCTTCAAAACATAAAACAAAGAATATCAAGGCATTTTATATATAAAACATGGACAAAAAATTAGGTAGATATGGGTGAAACTATCGAATAATATGGTTACATCATTAAATATGAGCATTATATAGGAGGGGTGGAGGGGGAACCCTACCATTCCTAATTGTTCGAGATGTGCTCTGTATCTGACCATGCATAGTGGTTGCACCAGCATTAACAACATCAGGCCTTTTCCTGCATGGGGGTTCCCGGACTGGTTTTTTACCTTTAGAAAGGATGAAGGAGTTTTGATTAGTGGTGGGAATAACACCTGAAGGTGATACAACAGGTTCTTTAACCCTGATTAGTGGTGTATGTGATGCCTAGAGATATGTTAGGAGCTCTTCTTGCTTTCTTGCTCTTGACAATTTCCCATTCTCTAGAGGTTACAGTGGCTTCAGTGGATATGGGGTCATAATTATGTGATGGCTCAACAACCTAACCTTCAGCACTTCCCAGACTAGGTTCTGTTACAGGCCCTAGTCGATCAAAAACACTATGGGGGCTTAGCAGAAGCCGCAGAGGGATTACCTTTGCTACCCATATGTTGTCTTTGTTGGGGCAGTAGCAGGGGAGTATGCACCTATTTTGTGCCCAAGAACTTTACATAGCTTGCAGAATCTAGGCAGTGTCTCATATACAACTAGTTAGTTCAGAGTGACACCATTTGGCAAGTTAATGACAATAGAAGATTTAAGATCAGCAAGCAAATCCAATTCCACAAGGACTCTAGCATAAGAAATTCTCGATATGTTAAAAGTGAGTTGGTCACTTTGTATGGGCTTGCCTAACTTGTTGGCAATCTTACAGAGACATCTAAGAGACCAGCACTTAAGCGGCAAATTTGGAAACATCACCCAGACAAGGACACAAGACATCTCAATGGTCCCAAAATCAAAGTACTCGGGCATAGCCTTTATAATTAGAGGTCGGCCATATACCAAGTAGGGACCGTTAGCAAGAACAACAAGTTTATCATCAACATTTTTGAATTTGTAAACTAACCAGCCAAATTCATGTATAGCCAAAGAGGCTTCACACAACCAAGTATTAGAGATAATACTACTCAAAGCCTTAAACCCAGGGGACTTGCCAGCAACATATCCCACAATACATAACTGTCATATATCATAATTATTGTCTAGATCTTTAGAGGACAAATCATATAGTGAATCAGAACAAGAAGATGAGAAATGCATATGTTTAGGACATGAGATAGTGTTATGGTTGGATGCAAACAAATCACGCCATTTCTCAATAGGTGCTAGAGAATGGGGAGTACCTGAGTGAGAAACTTCTGCAGGAGAGGGGGCTACAACTGGAAGTCCAGCTTCTACCACAGCAAGAGCTGAAGTGTGTTTCTAAAGAACAAGCATAAGAGAAATGGTTGAAGAGGATCCATTTTTTATTAGAGTAGCCGCAAGTAGAGCTAATTTCCCAGAACCATACAAGGAAGAAACCCTCAAAACACCGGCAAGAGCTACATCTAGCTGCTTGTCTGTAGATGGTGGCATAAGGGAGCGAAAGAACTTAGAACTTCCTCTAGAAGCAAAGTAATCCACTTTATCTTCATCAAAATCATCCTCGTTGGAGCAGTCCTCTACAAGCACATGATCGGGAGTAGAAGGGAAAGATACAAGCTGTTGAGGAACGGACCTTTCCTCAGTTCAGGTCAAAAATTTGTCATGGCTAGGCCCACCGGCCTTCGCTTGGAGAGGAGAGGTATGAACCGGGGGTGAGGGGGGAAAGGAGGTGATGGTTGGTGTTGATTACAATTAAAGGGGGCAACCATAAGTATAAGGGTGATACACAGCTTGGTGAGCTGCTACCACGAAGGACCCAACGTGTCATAAAGAAGAATTTGAAATATCGTGATTAAAAGGAGTTATATGCAAGTTTGTTGGAATCAAGCTTCCGATTCATTTAGAGAAAATAAAGCAACCACTTTCACATTATTTGCATTTTTTTTTGTAATTTGTTATTTCCATTTCGGCGGGATTTGCTTAAAGTTGTTATGGTTTAGTTATTTATATGGATGAAGAAGAATAAAAGGATAAGCATTATTATATTCAAACAATATTGTGGGTAAATTCTCACCCTAAGAGAATTCTAGCATTTCTGCAATTCTGTATCACTCTTGATTGGGACCTTATCAATTGGTATTAGAACTTGCGTAATGACAACAAATAAAGAACGAATCGAGCTTTTAGAGGCAGGACTTGGTGGAGTTCAAGATGGCATGCAGCGAATGGAAGATTCCATGATCAACAGATTGCACAACCTGGAGGAAACCATTAACAAGCTTTTAGAGGCCATGATTGCATCTAAGACGTCTTCAAGTTACCATAACAACAACCGGGATGGATTCTCACACACACATTAGGATGAAACTGATGGGGGGGAGGAAGAAAACTGACAATGAGGGTGGACGACATGTCTTTTCATAAAAAATGGCCAAGTTAGAATTTCCACGATATTCTAAGGATGATCCAACCGAATGGTTCAATCGGGTGGATAAATTTTTTGAATATCAAGAGACTGCTGATAATCGAAAAGTATCATTGGCCTCATTCCATTTGGAAGGAGAAGCCAACCAATGGTGGCAATGGTTGCATCGAGCCTACAAGGAAGAAAGACTCATTATAACGTGGGAGATATTTGAAGAAGAGCTTTGGGCACGCGTTGGATCCATAGAATGTGAGGATTTTGATGAAGCATTATCAAAGGTTAGACAAATGGGTTCCTTAAGGGACTATCAGAAGGAATTTAAAGGTTGGGCAATCGAGTTCATGGTTGGACTCAAAAAGTATTGGTGGGCACATTCATGGGTGGACTTAAAGTAGAATTTGTAATGCTATTCGGATGTTTAAACCACGGACTTTGAAAGAGGCTATCAGTTTAGCTAGAATGAAAGATGAACAAATAATGCAGCAAGGGAAATTTACATGGCCAACACTATCAACTCGCACACCATTGGCTCTTCCCCCCACCAAAATCCATTTCCCCAATTTCGATAAAAAGATTGACGTGGGATGAAATACAAAGACGGCGTGCACAAGGACTCTATTTCAATTGTAATGAGAAATTCACTGTTAGACATAAGTGTCAAATACCGTAACTGTTATTACTAGAAGCCTTAGTGAACTTATTAGAGTCATGTGCAAAGAAGTACTAATGACATTCCAGTAGAGGACATAGCTGAGCAGAAAACTGAGCCATAAATTTCACTCCATACACGTACGAGTTGGTCCACACCACGGACCATGAGGATTGAAGGTCGAGTTGGGAATCACACTGTAATAGTGCTCATCGACAAGGGGTCTACCCATAATTTCATCAATTCTAAAATAGCAGAGGAGCTTTAATTACATGTTATTCTTATAGGACCCTTCACTGTAAGGGTTGCAGATGACAATCGAATGAAGTTCCAAGGAAGGTTTGAACAAGCTTAGGTTATTCACCAAAACATTCCATTTTCATTTACCCTTTATTCAATACCTATCATAGGCCTTGATCTTGTTCTTGGTGTACAATGGCTTGAACAACTCGGACCAATAATGTGTAATTGGAAAAAAAATGACAATGGACCTTTGGTGGAAGAATCAAGCTCAAACATTAAATGGTTTTGATAACCAAGCTATACAACTGGCTTCACTAACAACAATTACTAAAGATGTTTGACATGGTTGTTCCACTTTTATAATATATTATCAATTCATAGAAAAGATGGGATGACCCAATATGCAAACATATATGAAGAAAATCATCAACAACTTTGAGGGTATTTTTGTGAGCCCACATAGTTACCTCCAGCTCGTGAAGTTAATCATTGCATTTCTCTTAAAGAAGGTACTGAGCCTATTAATGTGAGACCCTACAAGTATGCCTATTTTCAAAAGCTGAAATTGAAAAATAAGTTCAAAACATGCTTAAATTAGGGCTTATAAAACCAAGTATTAGTCCATTTTCTTCACCAGTTTTGTTAGTTAAAAAAAGATGGAACTTGGTGTTTTTGTACTGATTATAGAGCTCTTAATAGCATAACCATTAAGGATCGGTTTCCTATTCCCACCATTGATGACATGCTTGATGAGCTCCATGGAGCTGCCTTCTTTACAAAATTAGACTTAAGAGCAAGGTACCATCAAGTGCGAGTAAATCCAAAAGACACTCACAAAACTGCGTTATGTACCTATAATAGCCACTACAAATATATGGTCATGCCCTTTTGGTCTTTGCAATGCTGCTTCAACTTTCCAAGCTATTATGATTCTATTTTCGTCCTCAACTCCGTCAATTCATATTAGTTTTTTTTTTTAATGATATTTTGATTTATAGCCCCAATTGGATCATGCATCTTAAACATGTTACAAAAGTTTTTGAAATTCTGAGGCAACATACATTTTTTGTAAAGGCAAATAAGTGTACATTTAGGCAATCAGAGCTCGAGTACCTCAGCCACATTGTGACTAATCAAGGGGTCAAGGTTGATTCAAGCAAAATTATAGCTATGGTAAATCGGCCAAGGCCAAGCACTATTTTAGACTTGCATGGTTTTCTAGGCCTTATAAGTTATTATAAAAAATTTGTGCACAACTATGGTATGCTGGCAAAACCACTAACCAATCTCTTGAAGAGAGGGCAATTTAAATGAAGTGAAGAGGTAGAAACAACTTTCCTACAGCTCAAACAAGCTATGATGACCACACCCATTTTAGCTATGCCAAATTTCAATGAATCATTTACAATTGAAACTGATGCTTCTAGAGAGGGTATTGGTGTAGTGTTGGCCAAACTCTCATGGTCAACATATGCCAAAGAAATGCTTGCCATCCTCCAGGCAGTATGTACTTAGAGACCATATCTACTGGGTAAAAAGTTCTTCATTCAAACAAACCACCATAGTCTTAAGTATTTATTGGAGCAAAGAATTGGGACATCGGAATAGCAATGTTAGGTGGCTAAATTACTTGGCTATGACTTTGAAATCATGTATCGCCTAGGACGCGACAACTCAGTAGTTGATGCATTATCAAGAGGGTCTGGAAGCTCTATTCTTAATGCCTTATTTGTGCCACAAGTCAGTTTGTGGGAAGACATAAAAAAAGCCTCAACAGGACACCCATATATGGAACAAATTATTCAGCAAACTTGGAATAGTCCTGGGAAACCTTATACATGGCAGGATGGGGTAGTTTTCTTTAAAACACGTGTTGTGGTGCCTCCTAACACAGCTATGATAGAACAACCACTACTGGAATTTCATGATACAAAGATGAGAGGTGATTCTGGTATATTGGGTACATTTAAGCGTCTATCTTAGTAGTTGTATTGGCCATCTATGTATCACTTTGTCAAATAATATGTCCACACATACGTGACATGTTAGAAAACTAAAGCTAATAATCTCAAACTAGCTAGGCTCTTGCAACCTCTTCCTATTCCGAGTCAAATATGAGATGACGTTCCTATGGATTTTATTGAAGGTTCCCTACTTCACGTGGTCGCGATACCATTTTAGTGGTAGTAGACCGTTTAAGGAAATTTGCCCACTTATTGGCCTTAGCACGTCCCTTCACAGTAAAGATGGTGGAAAAAAAGTTTGTAGATGAGGTGGTGAAGCTACATGGTATGCCTTGTTTTATTGTGAGTGACAGAGATAAAGTCTTTATTAGCAAGTTCTGGCAGGAATTTTTTAAGATGTCTAGTACTCAACTTAGGATGAGCTCAACCTATCATCCTCAAACGGATGGTCAATTAGAGGTGGTTAATCGCTGTGTGGAGCAATATTTGTGCTGCTTTGTTCACTAAAGACCATGATAGTGGAGCAAATTTCTTCCTTAGGCAGAGCTATAGTATAATACAACTTACCATTCATCAACATAAATGACATCTTTTCAAGCTCTTTATGGACACTTACCACCTACATTTCCATTGTATGCTACCGGACCTTCACCAGTTGATGAAGTTGATTAAAGTCTTCAGGCACGGGACACACTGCTCAGGAATCTCAAGTAGAATTTAGCGAATGCCAGGAATTGCATGAAACAATTGGCTGATCGTGGGTGAAGGGATGTTGAATTCACAGAAGGTGACCTGGTGTATCTCAAATTACAACCTTATTGCCAACAGACTGTTTTTCGACGAGCTCATCAAAAACTTGCTTGGAAGTTTTATGGTCCATTCCTAATTGAAAAGAGAGTCGGTGACGTGGCCTACAAACTCAAGCTTCATGAGGGTGCACATTTACATTCAGTTTTTCAAGTGTCGTTGCTTAAAAGGAAGTTGGGTGATAAGACAGACACTAGTATGGAACTTCCACCTATTGATGAAGAGGGCACCATTGTGGTCACACCAGAAGCTATTCTGGACACGCGTTGGATTCCACATGGGGCAAGATTTATTGAGGAGAGTTTGATGAAGTGGAAACACTTGTCTATAGAGGATGCCACCTGGGAACCAACGGCTGAACTGCTGACAAAACACCCAAACTTGGACCTTGGGGACAAGCGTCCACTTGATGCAGGGGGTAATGATACGTAGCTTGGTGAGTTGTTGCCACGAAGGACCCAACATGTCATAAAAAAAACTTTGAAATATCGTGATTAAAAGGAGTTACATGCAAGTCATTTGGAATCAAGCTTCCGATTCATTTGGAGAAAATAAAGCAACCACTTTCACATTATTTGCATTTCTGTTTTTTAATTTGTTATTTCCATTTCGGCGGGATTTGCTGATAGTTGTTATGGTTTAGTTATTTATATGTATGAAGAAGAATAAAAGGATAGGCATTATTATATTCAAACAATATTGTGGGTAAATTCTCACCCTAAGAGAATTCTAGCATTTCTGTAATTGTGTATCACTCTTGACTAGGACCTTATCAGAGGGAAGGCATTGATGTGGTGGTTCAAGTGGATGATGTGTTTTTTATTGGTAATGGTTCGGCCAAGATAGGTGGCTATTTATAGGGGTTTCAGACCGGATAAAATGATGTTTTTCTTCATCTTATATTTGGCGGTTGTCTCCCTGGAAAAAGAGAAAGATAGGTTTGTTAGGTTTTTTTGTTGAAAGGCTGGGGGGGTGGTGTTTTTGGTGGTGTTGAATGGGTCTGCTATAGTCGGTGGCAATGATGAAGAAGCTGGTTCAGGAGATGGAGGTTGTGGAGGAAAAAGGATAGTTATGGTTGATTGTGGGAAAACAAGTGGTGGCTTGCGGCTTGTGAATGATGAGTTTGATTGCCTGGTGTGGTTGAAAGATTGAGGATGGTTGGAAATTCAAGGCAGCACAATTGATCTAATTACTGGTATTGCTAGATAAGTGAATTATTTTGCACCTCTTTGGCTTTAGGAAGAGAGTCACGTGTTTGGTGTTGGTTTTAGTATTTTGGTGAGTAAGATGTGATTGGGAGAGGATGTGGGAATATTTTTTTATCTTTTTCATTTTTTTTCTAGTCTCCCCCATAATTTCTCCCCAAATTTCCGCCCCACTTTTTGTGTGTGTTAGGAACCTATTTACAAGTAAGAAAAATTTGTTATTTTTAATTCCTTGGTCTCCAAGCAAACATGGTGACCGAGTAACATAAAAACAATTTGGTCCTTTGTAAATTTTGTTTATATATATATATATATATATATATATATTGTTGTTTTGAACAAAAACAACTTCAACGTGAACTTAAAAAGCGCGTTAACAATTGAACTCGTAGAAAAAGATGTTGCAAGTGACACAAAGACGTCAAAAATATATTTTTTGGGTTTTTGTTGTTTTTTGCTATTTTTTATTTTTTTATTTTGTTTAAAAATAGGCTAAAAAATAGGCAGCAACAATAATTTACATCGGTTTACACAGTCGCGCTAAGTTATGACTTGAATTAAAAAAAATGAATGTAAAAGAAATGTCTAGATGATAAGAACTATTTAAAATGTCTACCACCACCACTACTACAACAACTATTACAACCACCACCGCTCCTGTTATTGTTGTTGTTGTTGCTATTGCTATTATTATTATTATTATTGAAAAAACAAAAGCCATAAATTTTATTTGAAGGATAAAATTTAAAACCATAAAAACTTTGATAAAAGGATCAAATAAAAAAATCAAGAAATCAAAAGAAGAAAGACCAAATTAAAATTTTTATTATTATTGAAACAACAAAGAATCATAAAATTAACTTGAAGGATAAAATTGAAAGCATAAAAACTTTGACAAAGCGTAAAGGGAACAAAATAAAAAATTAAAAGTAGAAGAACTGAACAAAAAATATTATATATAAAAATTAGAATTGAAGGATTAAATTAACAAATAATAAAACTTTAACAAAAGAGAAAGTAACAAAAATAAACAATCAAAACTAAAAGGACTGAATCTGAAAAAAACAATAAAAATAAGGACTAAAGTGCATCTCTTCGTGTAAGAGAGAGAAATGAAGGGAAAAACAGAAAGGGTAACCAACGATAAATTGGTCATCTTTAGATGACACGTGCTAACCATAAAAAAAAAAAAGACACAACAAAAAACAAAAGGAGACCGTGAAAGAAAATTTTCGACCACCGGGAGGCACCGCATGTGCCGCCCAAAATACGTGGCGCTTCTCACGTGTTGACATCTGCACAACATGCGCTAACAGTTTTTTGAATAAAAAAATATTAATTAAATGTGAAATGACTTCATCACCCTTGACCAATCCAATAATTACAAAAAACCTTGAGAAAAAGACGTTAATACCCTTGTATACACAATCTATTTTTTTACTCCAAAGATAATTGTGTAATTATACTGTATAATTAAAAAGAAAAATACTAAAACACATTTTGTCTAGTAATGTTAGTTTTTTTTTATTCTAGAAATATTTTAATTATTTTACTATGCATTAAAAGATAAATCGATGAAAACACTTCAAACAAATTAATAATAATAAATAAATTATGTGAAAAAACCAAAACACCTCTAAATCAAAACAGTCAATTCTTTTAGCCAAGAACATATACATCACTTCATTATTCTAGTGAATAGAAAAGTAGGTCTCCCCTTTCCTTTTAATATATTTGTTATATTATATGTGCTATGTTTTTAAGTGTATGGTAATATTAAAAAATATATATATATATATATATCACAAACTTACATGCAGCCATAACTAAAACCCCCAGCTTGACCCTTATGCATGCAACACACTCGTGCACTGTCTGGCTGCTTCCCCTGCAGCGCACACACAGCAAAGCTCGTGCGCTGCAGGGGAAGCAGCCAGGCAGTGCACGAGTGTGTGCATGCATACTCCACAACCTCTCTCTCTTTCTCTCTCTCTCCCTCTCCCTCTCCCTCTCTAAGGTTTCATTTAATAACAAAAACCTAGTTAGTCAATTTTCTTTTTTGTTGAGAATATACTCCACAAGAAATGGCCATCACTTAAACCAATCTTAAAGGGTAATGTATCACCTCTGGTTCTTGAGCAGTGCAGTGCCTTTTATTTTATTTATTTGTAGTACCAATTTTTCATTCTTTTCTAAGAATAATGTTAAACGTGAAGAAAATAATGTCCTTGTTAAAGAACAGTTAAATGCGCTTATAATATACTGATTTATTTTACTCATTTGCCACTCTTCAGGGTTTTAGCATTCTGTGAAGAGTAGGGTCTTAGTATTTTGGAGTGATCAAGTGCTTTTGCTAGGTGAGTTGACGTACGTTTTTATACTAAACTTTGATGAATTGAAGTGGGACTTTTGTGTGTGTGAAGATGGGGTCTGAGGACTTTAGGGGTTTGAGAGGTAGGGATGCATGGTAATGGTGTGGATCAGTACTGTGATAGGTTTGGTAGTTTTAGTGTTGAAGATGCATATAACAATAGGAAGAGTGGGGTTGGGGATTCCAGAGCTTGGTATGATACTGATTCTGAAGAAATTGAATCTGTAGTTGAGGCTGCAAGAATGGGTTATGGTATGAGAAACAAGGAGTCTGGGATTCGGACACGGGCTGCGTGTTTGATGAAAAGGAGTTTGACAAGGAGTTTTCTATGTCGTGCATGTGTGAAACAAAGAGAGAGGGTCATGTCCTGGTTGCTTTTTTTGGAGATGGTAGCTATGGGTGGCTTGATCCGACGGAACTTGTTCAATTTGATTCTCATTATGTTGAGAAATCAAAGCAAACAAATGCGAAGGTCTTCCTGATCAAGGCTGTTGAAGAGGCAGATGATGAGATCAGAAGGAGGGCTGCGCATGGTTTGTTGTGTCCATGTAGGAGTCTCTATAGTTTTAGGCCAATGCATGTTGATGGGATCCTTCAAGTTGATATCTGTGGGTACGAGGCTGGGGGGCTGTACACTGTTGAACAAATTAGGAGCGCCAGAGCTGCATTTCAGTCAGTCGAGATGCTTGACTTTAAGCAGATGGCATTGATGCCATGTATGAATTTTAAAAGGAGAGTTCCTTGGATCAAGAATGTAGCTACACTTCTTGCTTACCGGGGAGAAATCTTTGAGGAGCATGACGAGACCCACTTCAAGGCCCTTGCATGGATTGCGAACTGCATTCCCTGCCAATTCAAGGGCGGTCTTGGCACGGAGGGTTAAGCTGCAATCTCAAGCTGAGGAATCTAATGGAACATACATACATGAGATGCACCTTTTATCAAGAAAACAGAGTTTTCATGTGGTGGAGACCATCTTGCTAGCAAAGAAGTCATAACCATGGAAAAGAAAGCAGCTCTTGAACGAATTAATTTAGAAGTTGACTGGAAATTAAATTGCACATCATTGGTTGGCGGATCGCAATTTTCTCAACTAGCAAAACCAAGATATCATGAAGTGGCTGAAAATTACAATGGATTGGACAAAAAGCCAAAGGTATGTAAACGACCTCGAAAAGAGTTTTACTCCTGAGCAAACTACCAAGAAGACAAAGAAAGAAACCAAGGTGGAAGCAGGGATGCAGTACTATCAATATAAATGCAATGAGAATGTGGGCTATGAAACATTACCAAGACAATCAGCTGGAAAATCCTACCAGAAAGATGTACTTCACGAAGAGAATCTGCTGATGAACCAAGATGGAAAAAGCAATATGGGATGCCTCACAATTTCTCCTGATTCTGTCTTATCACCCAATTTGGGACAATGTTAAAGCTTCTTACAAGGTGCTCTATGCAATACTGAATATGAAGATGATTATCTAGAGCTTCCATACAATTAGCAAAGACCTTTTTGGTACGTAGTGAAGCTTCCATTTATGTTTTATTATATCGTGGTTTTTTAAAAAAAAATTGAGAAGCGCAAAGATGCTCTTTAAAATAAATCAAAAAAATATATGAATGATTTAATTATATAAAAAAAAATAAATCATAAAAAAGTTATTATTACTAATGAAATATTTAAATAAAAAATCAACCTTTCTTTTAAAAGCAAAGAACAATTAAATATGTAAATATTTAACCCCAACGTTACTTTTTAAATTATGTCTTTATTTTATTTAATTTTTTGTCTAAGTGGTTATTCTTTCTTATCAAGAACAAATAATTTTTTTTAACTTTTTTATGTATTTAATATATATATATAAAAGTTATAGATAAATCATAATAATCTATTTCAAACATTATAAAAATACAAAATGATTTAAACAAAATAACTGCTATTTAAAAAAGATGAACTAAAAAATTTAAAAATCAAAGAGTGGGTATTTTAATTGAAATTTAAATAAAAAATTATTGCATAAAAAAATAATTAAAAAATAAAGAGGATATTAATTATTTGCTTTCAAAAAAAAAAGCCATGTGCTTATAGCCAACTTCACTTGACTTTAAGAAAAAAAGCCCAAGTACCTTTTTTTAAAAAAAAATTATGCAATAGGCCACTTGCTGGATTGTGCCACGAATCTCATTACCATTGGTTCCGAGGGTGGTTTAACAATCTATTTTTTAACTATTATTTACCCAAAACTATCGTAAGAATCCATATAAATCACCCAATAATCTCAAAACACCCAAATTCATTAAAATAATAAAAATTAACCAAATCTAAAAAATAAAAACCGAACCAAATCAGTCTTTTTGTCATTTTTAAAGAAACAAATCACCTTCAATGAGCACTTCTTGAGAAGAAGAACCCCTTAACACAAAGATCTTTCTTTTTAACAATTGGATTAGAACCAATTGACTATCTGATCATTTTTAGAGAGTATATCTTATCTTTCTCCAACTCATGGATTGAAAATTGAACAAAACAAGATTTTGGATCATAATGAAAATTATGAAAATTTAGAGTTTGGCCAACAATTTTCACTGACATTATGGCCCTTTTACTTTAAATTTTGTTTTACTACAACAATTTTAAACTTCATCTCTTAAAATTACGTCACGAAAGGACTAAATCAAATAGTAAAAAAAATCTAAGGATGAAATTAAGAAAAAAAAATGATAAAAAAGAAAGAAAAAAGAAAAGAGGTGCTTTATTATTCGTATAAGTAAGCTCTATAAAAAAGTCCAATTCTTTTAGTTTAGAATCTGCCATGCTCTAAAGCTTAGGTCGTGATTAGCTAGTTTAATATATGGGTCAATAGGTTAAACTAATTTTGTTCTCAAAACATCTATTTTTAACCATTATTTACCCAAAACCACCATAAGAACCTGTACAAATCACCCAATAATCTCAAAACACCCAAATGAATTAAAATAATAAAAATTAACCAAATCTAAAAAATAAAAATCGAACCAAATCAGTTTTTTTTGTCATGTTTAAAGAAACAAATCACCTTCAATGAACATTTCTTGAGAAAAAGAACCCATTAGCACAAAGATCTTTCTTTTTAATAATTGGATTATGACCAATTGACTCTTTAATCTTTTTTAGCGAGTATATCTTTTCTTTCTCCAACTCCTGGATTGAAAATTGAACAAAACTAGATTTTGGATCATAATGAAAATTATGAGAACTTAGAGTTTGGCCAAGTATTTTCACTGACATTATGGCCCTTTTACTTTAAATTTTGTTTTACTACAACAATTTAAAACTTCATCTATTAAAATTACGTCATGAAAAGACTAAATCAAATACTAAAAAAAAATCTAAGATGAAATTAATAAAAAAAAAGATAAAAAAGAGAGAAAAAAGTAAGGAGGTGCTTTTTTATTCGTATAAGTAAGCTCTATAAAAAAAGTCCAATTCTTTTAGTTTAGAATCTGCCATGCTCTAAAGCTTAGGTCGTGATTAGCTAGTTTAATATATGGGTCAATAGGTTAAACTAATTTTGTTCTCAAAACATCTATTTTTTAACCATTATTTACCAAAAACCACCATAAGAACCTGTACAAATAACCCAATAATCTCAAAACACCCAAATGCATTAAAATAATAAAAATTAACCAAATCTAAAAAATAAAAACCGAACCAAATCAGTGTTTTTTGTGATGTTTAAAGAAACAAATCACCTTCAATGAACACTTCTTGAGAAGAAGAACCCATTAGCACAAAGATCTTTCTTTTTAATAATTGGATTAGAACCAATTGACTATCTGATCATTTTTAGCGAGTATATCTTTTCTTTCTCCAACTCATGGATTGAAAATTGAACAAAACAAGATTTTGGATCATAATGAAAATTATGAAAACTTAGAGTTTGGCCAACAATTTTCACTGACAATATGGCCCTTTTACTTTAAATTTTGTTTTACTACAACAACATAAAACTTCATCTCTTAAAATTAAATCACGAAAGGACTAAATCAAATACTAAAAAAAAAAATCTAAGGATCAAATTAATAAAAAAAGATAAAAAAGAGAGAAAAAAATAAAGAAAGGACGTGTTTTATTATTCGTATAAGTAAGCTCTATAAAAAAGTCCAATTGTTTTAGTTTAGAA
>Ga0325403_1003291_pt1 | contig 14709 bp, 5 predicted proteins | sample PopdelMetagenome_19_FD_205665 | JGI IMG/M metagenome (GOLD analysis project Ga0325403, IMG submission 205665) | Populus deltoides microbial communities from Bellville, Georgia, United States - Xylem-PdKOR-R4 | ecosystem: Host-associated > Plants > Phyllosphere > Stem > Wood/Secondary xylem...
AAATTTATACTTGTCAACTAACCGTTAAAAATAAAATAAAATAAAATAGCACATAATTCAAATGATGACATCACTTATAATATAAGAAAAATCTTTTTCTAAGTGTACATCAGAGGTACCTCCGCTGCTATCATAATAAAAAGATATTATATTTTTTTATTTTTACTGGGGAAAAATACTAGCCAACCGAATTAAATACATCACGAAAAACGCAACCACATCAACCTTGTTTCCCTGGACTCTAATTTTCACAACCCCTGCTGCTAGGTTTAACTACTGAAAAACCGACTCCACATCGATACATTAATTAGCACAAACGGTCGGCAGGGACCGTGAGCACGATCCTCGTCATCCGGGGATTTGTCTCCTACTGGATATTCAAGAACTCGACGGTTCAAGGACTGGGTCAGCCCCATTCGAGCCATGACATGCGCCATAGCTAGATCTGTCAATTTTTATATATTTTCCTGATAACAGAGAACCTACACGTCCAGAGACAATGTTTTAAAATTCCATGCATGTTCTTCTCATAAAACTGATTAGCATCAGCATTCAGTGCTTTCAGCGATTCACAACACAACAACGATTACACTGTAAACTAACAGATATTTCTCTAGTTTATTGCCATTTTAGCACGTCAAACAGGAAGTTGTGAGGTCAGGCATGTGGCTCCATCTGATTGAGATGGTAGTTGCCCTCATTGTTCTTGTGCACCAATACCTTGAATTTCTCTTCAGTGCTTCCCCTCTTCACCTTGAGAAGCATATCAAATTTTGCAGAATCATCTACCACCTGTGAATTAGTTAAAAATATTCATCAATGATTGTTTGTGCTCTTATATCTTTGCTCTTCAGAAAATAAGACAAGTTAAAACCAATGACCACAAGACGACAACCATGATCTAGAAAACTAATGGACATGCATGCACCCGCACATTTATTCTAAGATTAAACATAACTTAAATCAACAGTACACTTAAATGCCACTGATTGGTGAAGCCACCCCCACACTAGTCAGCGATTGATTGGTAGTTGTTAGATTGAGTATAATCTCTCAGTCTTAAGGAAATTCGGCACATGTTTTTAAAGCTTTCTCATTCTACATGTTAATATCAATGGAGTTAAATGAATGTGTTGCCTTCAAACTAACAAGGCGCGAACAGGAAAAATAAAATTGAGAGAGAAGAAAAAGAACTGACCTCAGCATTTGCATGAACGACCTCTTGAAGTTCATAAGGGAACAGAGAGTTGGACCTCTGCTGGATGGACTTCAAAGCATGAATTGCTGCATCATGGACTGAAGGATCATGCACTGGCACTGCTCGCCATCCAGGAGCATGACCATCTGTTTTACAAATCCCATGATCAGTATGATAGTAATGGTCCAAATGCAGAACTTTAAAGCTTAGTGCTCCAATCCAATTTCATATGAGATTGGAACAACACAGTAGTGGGACACAAGTTTGCGAATTGTTCTGTGTAATGTAAACCATTTGCCTACATTGTAAGGAGATTGCCTCAGAACATGATCATATCAATAGACTATCAAGGCATCAAGACTGCCACTAATAAGACTCCTCTTCCACTAATTCCATCACCCTATTTAGACACGATTTCAACCATGAAATTGAAATTTAGATGCACTTCAAATTCCGAGAACAAGTACCAAGAACCAATCACTCAAGCATGTAAAGCAGAGAAATGGAACACGAAGCACTCAATATTATTTTTTGATGAATAACGCTCCATTTTTTTCATGAGAAATGCCCTGTTTTCTTCATCCCAGATTAACAAACTTCCCATTTGCAGAAGAATTCTAAAGCTTTGTGTTTAAATCCAATGTGCCATGTGGAATCAACAGGGTTATTGAAAAATTTGGAAGTTTGCAACGAATAAGTAGTCCAATAATGCAAATCACTTGCCCCACCATCATAAAATGAAATCACCTCACAATATGTTCGCATCCATAAACTAAAAGACCCACAACACTGTCACTAGTAAGATTCTTTCTCCACAAATTGCACCCTCTTGATAGATTTGGACCTAAATTCAACCATGATTTTAAAATTTAGATTCAATTCAAATTCCTAGAACAGGTACCACCAAGCACCAACCACTCTGTTATAAAACCAACAACGAAACATTAAGCCCTCATTATTCTTCTCTAAACCACATTAACTCACTCTTCTAGTAATTCTCCATGAGAAATGTAAGAACCCCACTACCCTCTTCAACTCCAAAATAACTTAATCAATGCTTGTAAATTACACAACCATTGCCTATGCTCTAAAACATGACAACAACACAAACAATGAGCTTCCCAGATTAAAACCCAAAAAGGATTATTGAAATAACATGCAATACAACCTTTCAAACACTTAAAATTAACACACGATGATAAATTAACAAAATTTTGATAGCCCGGACAGATTATTAAAAACCAAAACACACTTGGATTGATTTCAACGTTGTTCTACTAACTGGGAGATTATGGTAATCAACCTCTCTTGACACCGAGATCAGAGGAGGTAAACACAGGAACATCACCGGCATCCTTGAACTCGTGCAACTCCTTGAAGTTAAGCCACGGCTTAACCCAGACTTTGGCTTCATAAAGCTTCTTCTTCCCGGCTTCAATCGCTTCAATCGTAAGATGATGCATTGTCCCCGCAACCACTTGCTCTTTCGCCTTCACTACCCTCGCAAACTCCAATATCGCATTCTTCACCAAAAAAAAAAAACTCCAATCATTTTCAAATCTAAAAAAAAAAACCAACAAATTTAAGGTCATGCTCATAGTTTTCACCTCTTTCTTGTTGTGTTCATCGACAGCGAAGCGAGCGAGGCTGTCGATCTCGGCGCTATTTTGGGAGCTTTGCGAGTCGTGAACGCCGCCGAGAGTGGCCATTTTCTCCTGACAGAATCCTCCAGAGGCAGAAATTAGAGGGGTGATTGTAAGGGTAAGTACAGCAGCTAGTGTGAGTAATGGGGAGATTAAGGAAGGGGAGATCATGGGCTTTGTATTTATAGATTTGTGGGGACTTCTTGTCTTGGTGTTGGACTCCTACTCTTCTCTAAGGTTTTAAAGTGATCTTCTTGGCTTGGTTCCTAACTTCCTATGATATGGGGGCGGGAGATTTCGACGCGTGTCTTTACGCGGTCATCCTTGATATGCGTGGCGCTCGTATATATCTTTTGCTTAGTGAGTAAGCTACTCAGCTGACCGGTGGGTCCCTTTAATAAAATATAATTCAAAGAAAAACTATTAATCGGCTGACTGACCCAACGCCCTGCCGACTATCCCTGGTTTGGGTTGGATGTTAAAGAAAAGCTAGTTCAAAATTAACTAGATTAATCCACACCCTGTGACAGACTCGGTTTTAATTTAAAAAAATAAAAAATATATATTCAAATTAATCTCGTTTAAAATTTTAATATATAACTTAAATCTTGAGCAACATCATGAACCGATGAGGATTTAATTATTATGGTCAAGAGGCGTGCCAAATAGCCAGATTTTTTTAAAAGTTGATTATAAATTAGTTTTTATTTTACTTTAAAAGGTGAATTGATTAATCATTTTATTATGAGAAATAAGTTAATATTCTGTTGATCGAAGTTTATCATTAATTCACTAATACAACAATTAGTTTCATGGTTAATACCTAAAATATTTCTCGGAGTGTAAATCAAATCCATGGTTGAAATTTAATCGAGATACTGGTGTGGGTTTTTTTCTTTTGAATTGAATAGATTAATACTCAAATTAGATTGATAATGAGTTTTTTTTTTAATTCAAAATTAAATATTTATCCCTCTCTATTTAAAGGTGTTTTTGGAAGCATCGACAGCAGAATAAATAGCTATATAAACAAATAAATAGACCAAGTAAAATTAAAAAATAAAAAAGATTTGTACCCTTGTCGTGTAATGGGCCCTAAAATCATGTTTCTCCTCCTTCAAAATAAACAATGCTTTCCCACTTTACTCCACTTTCCTCAACTTTCTCTATCTAAAACATCTTTCTATAGTTTGAACAATTACATTATAATTACAAATCACAACTGCGGAAGAAAATAAAGGAGCTCATACTTTCACTATACAAAACAAAAAGCCGTCCATCCTCTTTTATTTTCACTTTGGATTTGAATAGTTGCTCTTTTTTATCATTTTGTACATCAAACCATTATTTTTATGATTGGATCCTTATGAAGTCACTATACCATTTGCTTTTAATTTGTTTGGAAATGGGAGAGAGCGAGCGAAAATCAATGATAAAAAAAAATATTGGTTGAAACCGATTTTAACCTTTAAAATAATCAACATATCAATAAGTTCTGTTCCATGAAAATAATTTTGCTAGGGTGTTATTTCATCGTGAGGTTACCTAAAATTGTAGATGGGAAGTTTTTATTTTCAAATTATATTTTTTTGGATATTTTTGGGATTTTAAAAGGAAAGAACGAGTTTATTTTAGATTTATAGTGTTATTTTTTAATAAAATGGTTTAAAATGAATTTTCTAATGTGGAAAACCCTTGACTCGTCAAAATCTAGACATAGCATGCAACATGTCACCTGTTCTATTATTTTTTTGAATATTTTTTTTAAAAAAATAAAGCATCAACCTTTTATTGTTTATTTTTTTTATCAAAGCCCAGGCTAGCAAACCTAGGCGTCTATGTTTTTTTTTATTACCTAGGCGCCCAAGCTTTTTTTTTTAAGTCTAAAACGAGGGCTACTCGAGCCCGCATTGAAGAGGCTTTTTATTTTTTTGATTTTTTTTCAATTTCATTGTTTTATTTAAAAAATTACTTAATTTTTTTTAATTTTATCATTTAACTTTTAATTTATTTTCAATTAATTTTTATAAAAAAAATTTATATAAAGTTATTTCTGTTTCAAATATACATTTTTATTATTTTATTGGTGTTTGATTCCATAAATATTTATTCATATTGTTATTTTTTTCAGCTAACCCCGCAAGATTTTCATTTTTATTTTTTCCCTAAGAACACGTTAGCATTGCCTACTTTATTTTTTTCGCTAAAAAACCATTGATTTGACACACAGTTTAGCATGGACCAAAATCTAGTTTTCATCTAAAATTCCTAAATCCCTTCCACTTCTGCACCTGGCGAACGTCAACATCATAGTCGACCTCAGAATTTCACGAACCGAGAGTCTTAGCTTTATTAGAGGTAACGTCTTGTCTTGCAAGTTTTAAAAGGCATCTCATTCGATTGCTTGGAATGAAAAAGTAGGTTTCTAAAGGCAGGGTGGCCTTTTATTGGTCAGGTTTTCTTAGGTGCAGCTGGCCTTAATGGACACAGTTTTTTCGGGGATGTATAAATAATATCATTTATTTTTTAAAATATTTATTTTTAAAAATATATATTAAAATAATATAAAAACAACAAAAAATATTAAAATAAAATAAAAATTTCAAAATTTTTCAAAACACAAATATAAACAATTGTTTATGTTGGCCTATCATTTGTCCCATTGCCAGTGCATCTATAATAGTAACCACAGTACAGAGGAGAGACGGAGCCCAACTAAAACATTAGCATGCAAAACATTTATTCAACCAACCAACATGCTAACAGCCTTGCACAGTGTTCTGAGGGTATCAAGATACAACATAAACTCTCTCTTTGAGAGAGAGAAAAAAAAAACAAAAAAGTTTGGAAATTGTTAAAAGATGGAGATGAAAACCACATGGCTCAGTAGCAAATATAGGCTCAGAGTGCTTCAAAGACATGAAAAAAAATATCATGCCACTTGGACAGCACTTGAGCTATTTAAAACAGAGAGAGGAAAAAACAGGAGCCCCCAAAACATACCCGTGTAACATCCTCCCGCTTGGTAGCTAATGAGCAAAAACAGGATAGGACTCCCCATCAGTTATGATGACACTAAGGAAAGAACAAAACCAGATGCCTTCCCATCAAAGGAAAGGGAATACGTCGACGACTGAAGTAACAACAAGAACAAGTACTCGCACCATGACCTTCACATTTCTTCTTTCAGCGGCCTCTTTTCACAAAGACTATCTCCGGATTAGTTGTTGATTTTGGGTCATTTCCCAATTGAGGACGGGGCCTTACCTGTGATTTGGCATCAAAATAAGAAAAAGAATTTTTTATCAAAGATCGTGTGCACAGCAAATAAAAATATCAAAACAAGAGAGACTATTAATCTCATCAAACAAGTCCAGACACTAAATATCATAACTTGAAAAGAAAAAAAAAACTTGTCAAACAAACCAAATGCATTGATTTTACACAACTTTTTGCTTGCAATAGCATCTTTAACATTTGGGAAACAATAAAAAAATAGAGAATTTCTTTTTCAAGAATTGAAGAATGATGACAGTTCAGCACAGACCTCATAGCGTTCAAGCAACGAAGCAAACAAAGTGGCAACTCCACGGATTACAAATTTCTGACCCACACAAGTCCGCATGCCAGAACCAAAGGGAAGAAATGCTGCATCATCATTTGGATCATTCAAAACAAATGAACACGGAATTGGATCTGCAGCTTCTTCTGCAGCATTTAGAACAGGTGGCGAACAAAGATTAGTAAATAAAAAATGAGAGCTGCCAAGATTTAATGTTGATTAAAGCACAACAATCCATGCAGTGTTTGCAAATAATGCGTTCAATATTTTTAGGATATTAAACCCAAGGGAAAGATGAGAGGTTGAGGGCCATTCTGCTCCATTCCGTTCTAGTTACCAAAGTCACAGCTTAATGGGTCTTCAAAGGGAAGTTGTCTTGCATTTTATGAGCAGTTTAAAAGATTTGGATGGCAAAATATGAGGGACACTATGGTAAATTTTCTAATCCAGGCAGGTGCTTAAAAAGTCAATATTCTCCTAGCTACAAAAGAAAGGTGTTTCAGTGTTTTTCATTTCCAAGGCACTTGTTCAGGTACCAAAGGCAAGCACTTAGCTAAACTTGCCCAATTTGTGAGCCAGACCGGAGTGACTACATCATCTAATCTCAACTAAACACCTAGGCAGGCACATGACTCGCCTATAAGGCTATAACTAATTAACTACAATAAACAAAAAAAACCTCAGAAATCAATGAGCAGTGATTATCGGTGATATTACAGGGGTACTTGAAACAAGGTGTAACTCATTTATATTGGGAGTGATCATATTTGGTAATAGCTAGAAGTGAAACCTGTAAATGATGTATCCTGCACCAAATCAGAGCCCTTTCCAGCTTTTGATAAAAATCGATATGGATTAAATTTGCTAGCATCACTGCCCCAACTAGAACCATCCATCTGCAGCAATTGTGCAGGCACAACAAGTAGTGCTCCAGCTGGTATTAACATACCGTTTTTAAGAATCAAATCTTGCAGTCAAAAGAAGGAAAAAGAAAGAATCATTAATGGTGTATGATAAAAACCTTTCTGAAATCAGAATAGGCAAGAATGATCAGGAGTAGAAATCTCTGCTGTATGATAAATTAAGCTAGTCTACAGATACAGATAGGATAATAAGAAACTACAGCAAGGCAAGTCAATGTAATATTGATTGAATTCAGCAGCAACATATCAATTTTAATGAAAGACTAAACACTGTTAAATCACTTTGATAACATTTCAAGTGGAGTGATAGGAACCAACGACTGGTTACTTGTCCTTTAGTCCGTAACCTGGCATTAAATGGTATGTTAGAATTACTGTCAACACACAAAACACCATTAGGCTTTAGCTAGACATAGTGTAAAACTCGCTCAGGTATTTTTTTAGTCAGAGAAGGCTTCCCCCACCCTTTTCTGTTCCCCACCTTAACCCTGTGCAAAAAACCTAAAAATGAATTTCTGAATTCGTGAAGATATAGATAGAAATGAGCAAAGGACTCACCACCCCAGTTTCAGAGTATTTGGATTAAAGCCTAGTTGACATTGAGATGTATAAGCAGGAATAAGCAAAGGTCTTAAACAATTAGGTTTAAAACATACAGCTCATCATGATACTGTAAGCAAGCTACAAATCTAAGAAAGACAAAAACCAAAGGCTGCACTATTTCCCGGTACTTGGCAAACAAGAAGGCAATCTCTTACCATCTTTCAAAGAGCATCTCTGCAGCAAAGGTCCTGCTGGCAGAAGACGGGCTGATTCATAAATAGTTGCCAATAACAAAAGCATTTCCTCAACATCTTGATCTTCTCTCACTGAACCCTTCTTTACCTTCATTATCTCAGAATATATCTGTAAAATTTCAAGAATTTGAATTACATGTATATAATAGCATAGACCTCAAAGGGAATCGCGGCAACAGGGTCTACCCTTTGGGGGATGAAAAAGATGAAACAGTCAAATTATGAAAGCTTAACAATTTTCCATCAACCTATTCAGGGATGCCAAAGATGTGCATGAAGCAGGAATTAAGCACATGTACACTGGGTCCACTTGGCCCCTCTTAGCAAATGAAAAAGGCCCATACCTTATCCTGCATCTCTGCATCTGCAACAAGCCTCTCCAGGACACTACCAATTAAACTTGTAGTGGCTATGCATCCATGAAACATCAAACCCATAATATTTCCACATGGTTCTTCTCTTGCAGTAAGATCACCACCAAGCTCCTGATAGAAAAAATTATCTTGCATCTCAACACCAGAAGAAGGTGGTGCACCAGATGCAGCCTTTATTCCTACTTTTGCAGTTCCAATGTGAGAGTTTTGATCCATATGGCAAAATAGTTTGTAATTTTTTCCACACTGTTGAACAATGTCTAGAGTTAAGCATTTCAATTCCGTGCACAATGACTGGTACTTCCAAAATCCCCGTTTCCAGAAAGGTGTAAATCTATATGAAGCCCAAAAGGAAGCATCTTTAGCAATCATCATCAGAAGCTCCTCATAAAAAGTTGCCTTGGACCAAGCCAGGAATGTATCTCCAAAAAACGTGGTCCCCAAAATGGTAAAAGCCATATGCTGTGAAATTAATTTACAATCAACACTTCCCGTGCTCATACTAGCATCGACTCCTTCCGTGATACAGTCCACAACATTTTTAGGGATTACATTCGCTCTCCCAAGCATTTTATCATCCAATTCCAACGCTAGTGATTCTCTTCCCTTTTGTGCCTGCAGAAGGAAAGAAGTTATGCATGAGTACTATTAGAAAGGAAATTGCATAAATTAATTATCATAATTAAAGAAAGAGAGAGAAACAATAATCTATGATTTGTATCCACCAACAATAAAGATGTTGAGTTGTTTCCCTTTTCAACCACAAAGACAGATGGATCCAAAGGTCCCTGACCCTTCCTAAGGGAAAATGAGTCCCCTCACTGCTACTTTTTTTTCATGTTCTATCTAAGCTCCAAAAAACATAAACCCAACCCCCCAACACCACAAGATGGATCACACTCTCCCTAATTTCAAAATCTACCAGTTTCTTAACATGTCAATTTCTGTACCTTACAGTGCACACTTGGTTTTGTTCCATACTAGAGCTATTCAGTCACTGGCAACAAATGACTTGTTCCCCACAAGACTTCAATTTTTATATCTTCTATGGTTGCCTACCACCATTATGGGTTACAAGAGAAATCGCTGGTACAACTCAGCCTTACACATACATTCTTCCAAGTTCAGTAATCTTGCAAATGTCTACCAATACTAAAACACAGGTAAATGCTACAGCAAGCAGCAAAGAAAAACTTCTACCTGGTCATATGAACAAAAGAAGAGACTTGATCGTCCAAAGGCCAAACGAAATGCCTTCCCAATGCAAGGCAATTTATCTCCAGCCTTCGAAAGCATATCTTTGATAAGGGTTGGGTCCTTCATAGATACCAAAAGCTGAGTTGGCCCCAACCACAACTTGAAAACTGATCCATATTTATCATGCGACTCCGATAAAAGATCTAACAGCCAAAAAAATAAAAAATCATTCTCTAAACAAATCATCATTTAATAAAAAATCATACTCTAAACAAATCACTCATAAAGCATAATATTACAGAACTCGTTTTCTCACAGATTAAAAGAAAATCCCAAGTTTCCTTCATTTTCTCAATAACCAAACAGAAACTATAACACAAAATCAAGTTCTAGTCAACCAAATTAAGTAACACCTCAATAAACTTCACAAATTTTAACTCTCTCATAAACTGAAAAGGAATAAGTAAAACCAAATTTGTCCATCGTTTTCTCAGCAACCAAACAGAAACTAAAACACGAAATCAAGCTCCAGTCAGCCTAATTAATTAGCACCTCACTAAACCTTTGAAGATTTAAACTCTCATGAACTGACAAGGCAAAAGTAAAGCTTTATTTGTCCTTCATTTTCTCAGCAACCAAACAGAAACCAAAATAAAATAAAAAAAACTCACTCACCGATAAAATTCTCACGAGAACCGAGGTTTCCATGGCCAAAAAAGGAATTACAAGGCGGTCCAGGGATCTTACTAGCTTTGGACCATAATCTAAACAGCGTAAAGACCTTATCAAGCAAAAGAGCGGTAATGGTAATCAAGGCGATCCATAGAATCGCATTGAATTCCTTCTTCGCATACTCTCTTGCGGATTCCGATGAAATGAAACCGTTCACTGACTTCAAAATTGAATTCATTTTCTCATCGAGAGAGGGAGAGGGAGGGAGAGGGAGAGATGAGATGAGAGAGTTTCTTTGACTTTCCTTTGTCTAGGTTCCGAAGGTGACTGGCTTAAATTAATTTCAAGTTGCTTTCAACTAATTGTTATTGTTAGTTTTTTCCTTGCGTCTCTGTCTTGATTTTGATTTTTTTATTTCATGTCTGCGGTTATATAGATGACACGTGTGTGTTTTACGTATCCATTGGCTGTGACAGAACTGTTCGATGGGCGAATCCTTATCTCGATGTCGTTTGTTACCGTGACTTCAGGACGCGTGCCTCTTTTTTTTTCACTATAAAAATAAAAATTAGTTTTGATGGACCTAACCCGGTCCCAACTTGTAACTTAATTAACACAGTTAAAATTACATATAATTTAAAAATATATTATTTTAATTTAAAAAAAATTAAAACGATAACTTTTTATTTAAACCAGTTAACTAAATACTTATAATTCAAGTACTAGAATGTATTTAAAAATGTAACTATGTTTATTTTTTAAAGTATTTTTTATTTAAAAATATATTAAAATAATATATTTTTATTTTTTAAAAATTATTTTTGATATTAGTGTATTAAAATAATCTAAAAATATTAATTTAAAGTAAAAAAAATAAAAAACAATTTAAATTATTTCAAAAATATTTTTAAAATGAAAAAAAACAGCCTTAGATTGTATTATAGTTACAGCTAAATTTAATACTTTAATGAAAACTATTAAATTACTTAGATTGATTAAATTTTAATATATTTTTTTAGAAAAAAATATGGTTTGGTCAACCTATAATTTTTCTAAGAAATATTTTTTATTAGTGAATCAAAACCAGCGTCTAATACTTTCAAGTTTCAACACAATAAGAATAGAAGGCGGCTCAGCGGACACGTGGAGATCCCAATTATTTTATGCCAGGTGGCAAATTAACTAATCCCATGAGTATCTCATGGCACTAATTAATTAATTCATTGGTATCTTGAGTTTAGTGGTGTATTTAAATTGTTTTTAATTTAAAAATATTTTTTTAAAATAAGCTTTGGGTTGAAAGCATATCCATTGGTACATTTGATATAAATTTTTCCAAGTCAATAAATTTATAAAAAATAATGATTAAAAATAATTTATATAAACACAGTATCGAATAATAAATATTAAACTCATTTAAGAGTAAGGAAAACAATATTTTTTAAAATTATTATTTTGACTAAATAATTAGTGGATCAAATTTAAATAATTATTTTTATATTCAGGTTAAGATGGATTAATTAAGTTTTAGATTAACATTCATGTTAAATTAAATTCAAGTTAATTTTTTTATATCTAATTTGAGATAAAATAAGTCAACCAGTCTTATTTTGACTCTTTGGGTCAAATATAGTTTAATAAAAATGATACAAAATATAATTTAGAAAAATAAATTTAATAAACTTATGATCATTCTATACCATGGATATTATATTTTCATCCATGCTGGGCTAACATATATCTCCGTTTGCCTGATCAACACAAGATTTTCCATTCAAAATTGATGTCATTAAAGTGAAAATCAAGCCATCTCGAGAAAACAAGTGTTCATGGATTTCTAGAGTTTATTTATATCATTTGACTGAGTTTATCTACGCCGCCTCGAGAATGTTAAAATAATTAAGATCAAACACAAAAAGAAGGCTAGAATTCTGAATAATCTGTATATTATGAGTGCTTAGTCTTGACCTAAATACAAATAAAATATATATAGGTTAAACTGAAAGTATTATTCTATCCTTAATAAATAAAACTACATAAATATTATTTAGCATCTCCCCTCAAACTCACGATGCGGCAGCTACATGCATCAAGAGTTTGCCAACCAGAAAACAAAAACGAGAGATGGAATGCGTCTTGGTAAAGAAATCTGCAATCTGCAAGGAAGAACGAACAAAAAGCAAAGCAATGGTGTCATGCTTGAGATGATGACGAGTAAAATGACAATCGATCTCAATGTGTTTAGTTCGCTTATAAAAAACCGAGTTGTGAACAATCTGAATAGAACTCTGGTTGTCACAATACATAACAGTAGGATGAGAAAAGAAAACTCTCACATCAGCAAGTAACCAACGTAACCAAACAATCTTTTTGGTAATAGATGTCATGGCACAATTTTTTGCTTTGATGGATGATTGAGAAATAATAGATTGTTTCTTGCTCTTCCAAGAAATAAGAGAATCACTTAGAAAGATACAGAACTTGGTAACAGACTTGCGATATGTGGGATCACTACCATTGTTATAACTCAATTCTGGGTTCTTCCCCAAAAATTCATTTTTTTTTCAAAATAAAAATCAAAAAAATAAAATAAAGGCTGATAACGTGGAGAAAGCATGCCGGGAAATCAAGCTGCAATTTTTGAAGAAAATTCAAAACCTAATTGTATCCCATTATACCCAAGAATGGAGAAAAAATGCAAATTCAAGGTCAAATTAAATGATTATTGGACGAATTTGCATAAAAATTAAGTCCAATGACATAATTAAATTTTTAATTGGCCAATTTGATTTAATCATGGGCCAAATTAAATTTTAATTATATTTAAGAATTAATTTGGGTCCAATTAAAGGATTTAATTAAGTGCAAGGACTTAATTATACTTTGAATGCATCAAATAAATTTTATTTGGGGCTTAATTGATGAAAAATTAAGTTTGGGAGCCTAATTTGGGCTTAATTGAGAAGATTGGAATTTTAAGAGACCAAATTTAATTTTTACCACGTTAATTGATTGAAATCAGGGGCCAAATTGCAAGAAAATTGAAGTTTTGGAGTCAATTAGGGGCTAAATTGAAGAAATACAAAACCAAGGACCGTATCGCAATAGACGCGTAACTTCAAGGATCCAATTGAAGTTCATCAAGGGTTTAATCGTAAAATTTTAGGGTCAATTAGAGGTTCAATTGAAAGCAATTGAAAGATGGAGGACTGAAATGAACCTTGACAAAAAACAGAACTCAGCACTGTTCATTATCTTCTTCATTTTTTTCTGAAAAGGCTGGTTTGGTTACCTACTTTGCAGGTGCATTTAATGCACCTAACGTCCACCAAATTTAACCAAACGTGCACGAAAATGATCTTATATAATTCCTCTACAGGTCCATCTGAATAGGTCAGTTTGAATGACAATACATTGGCGCCGGCGTCGGCCTAAACAAGCCAACTCAGGCAGTTTTTTCTGCAGATTTGACAGTGCACCATGCCTACTTTGAGCCGACGGTTGAGATGCTTCCCAACAGAATCAAGGGCTGAAATTTTACCTCGGTGTAGACAAGATTACCCCCTTCTACTGCCTATAAATAAAGGCTGAGTTGATGGCATGAGGGAGGAGAAATTCGGGTCCAAAATAAGCCAAAAAATCAGCCTCTTCCCGATTTCTGCCACTCTCTCTGTTTTCCTCTCTTTTCTTTCTCTCTCCACCGTGTCTTCAGCCACCACCACACTCATCACTGGTCTTCCCACCATCAGCTCCACCACAGGAAGCCAACATAACCACCAAGAGCCATCATCAGTTTCTCTCTCCTCTCTGTAGCCCCTTCTGTTTTCTTCTTCTTCTTTTGCTTCCTCTGCCACCAGCCACCGCCCTCAAGTCAGCCCCTCACCGTCTCCACTACCAGCAGTCGCCTTAACTCTTCACCAATTGCAAAGCATACACTATCGGTCCCTCTCTCTCCTGCAGATTTTCTTCTCCTTCTTTCTTCTTGCTCTGCCACCTACAACCACTTCCAACCGCCAGCATCACCACCGCAAGACGTCCTCTGTGTCAGACCACCACCGCATCCGGTAGCCTTCTCCTCCGTCCATCTCCAACTTCTGCAACCATTTGGTTGCATGCAGAACGTGAACAGTAACTGTTCACGTTTTGCACCACTCTTTGTAATGTATTAATATAATAATATATTATATGTTATTATTATATAAAAAACAACAACAAAAATTCAAAAAACCTTTGAAAAAAAATTATTATTTTTCTCGCATATTTTTCCACCAATTTTACATAATATCGAGTTGTAAATTTACACTGTAAAATACAAATCAGGCATTAAAATACCTGGTTTTCTC
>Ga0325403_1003293_pt1 | contig 14704 bp, 11 predicted proteins | sample PopdelMetagenome_19_FD_205665 | JGI IMG/M metagenome (GOLD analysis project Ga0325403, IMG submission 205665) | Populus deltoides microbial communities from Bellville, Georgia, United States - Xylem-PdKOR-R4 | ecosystem: Host-associated > Plants > Phyllosphere > Stem > Wood/Secondary xylem...
CGGGCTTGAATGGGTTCCAAAACTCTGGTACTAAGTACATAATGAAGGAAAAATTATTAGAACTTTTAAATATAAATGACGACGGATGCAAGCCCTGGGTCGACTGATGGGGCAAACAATAACGGACAGCTACCTATTTGTATGGGCCTTGGCTGTCCGCTATGACAACCCTGGCCATTTGGGTATTGGTCGAAGTGGATAGCTCGGTGGTCTGCTAGGACAACCTTGTCCACTAAATTATGGGTTTTGTCTTAACGACAAACCCACGTGTTATTCGGGCACTACTCTGGGATCGAATTCCAATTCTACGCGGATTCCACCGACACACCACGACGCCATTTTTTAGAATAATACCTTTGACTTTGATGCTGTACAAAACATGTTTCTCACATATAGTTTTATAGTGGTACGTATCTGAAACATAATTTTCCATAAACATACGATATTCCTCTCAACTTCACGACAAAATTTGTCCGAAAGCCAAGTTCCTCGTGGAGGTTTATTGGGTTATTATTGCACTTCGAATCAAACATAGAGTTTTCTTTCCATGTGCAGTCAGTATAGTTGCCGGAAATGTGTGGGAAGATGAGGTATCTAAATTGAAAGCCAAAGTGGTTTCGTCCTCCGGCAGTAAAAGTACTGGCTTTGATCAAGGCATGAGAACTGTTGCCGCCAGGTCGTTGGGATAACCACAGGAAATGTACCTTCTACAGAGAACTTCCAAGTTTTGATTAGAATGGACATCTGCAGGGTTCGATTCCCCAAGTCTTCTCCGCATATTCTTCAATTGTTCTATCACTGCTAAATCTTCCAGACCCAGCAGTGCTAAGGATGCTCATCCGAGTCCACTTCTCTTGATCAACAAATGTTTTATCAGCAGCAGCCTGCAGTTGAATAGTGTAAGCATGGGATTCTTGGAACCGTTTCAAGTAGTAGAGCACCAAAATGCTTGACTTTTGGGAATTTCAATAGAACAAAAGATTACCTGTGCCTCTAGATAGCTCTGGAAGTCGTAACCAAGAAGGTAAAAGTCATTGCCACCCTCCACCTTGTCACATAAGGATTCAAAATAGTCTTGGAAGCCAAAATAGCCATCTCGAACCATCCTACATGCAATAGTATGATAAAAATTAAATTACCAAAAAATCTATCACTATCCAAAGAAGTGTCTTGCTCAGCATACAAAACACAACCTGCGTCAGAAACACTGAAAAATTGATGTCCAAAGCATTTACCTGGTTTGCTGGAAATGATTTTGAAAGGCAAGTGATTTGGGGGGCGGGGTTTCCAAGTTTAATTACATTACATACCTTACAACACGAGCAAATTGAAGAGGCACTTTAAGGGTAGGTCCTTTCTCGCGCAAAGCTGGTACTTCATGCATTTTTGCACCAAATAAAAACTGAGCCAAAAATGACAGCATCAGAAATGTATTCCCCCATTGAGTGCTAGCACATGCATGCCAAACGATTGGTGTCTAGTTACAAAATACAACACAGGTAACCAGTTGACAGAAACCTATGATTTTGCAAGTGGTGATGCAGACATGCAGAAACCGAGAAGAAAAGCATTGATTGGTTTTGGAGTGCCTTCAAAAAGCTCCCAAACATGCAAAACTCGACTGGCATCATAGCTATTTGAACCTAGAATGGTCAAATTCCTATTACATTTGAATATATTACCATTCTACTGTCCACAAACTTTCCAGCAGCTGCAGTAAAACAATTGGAACTGGCACTTCTAATCCACTCTTCTTCCTTACATGTTCAATTGAAATATAAAATGATTTATACTGGCCAGTCGACTATATACTTAGAACAAAGTTGTCATGTCAACCTTTATGAAGCTAGGCAGACTTTCCAAAAGCAAATAACTTGCTGATGACACTTGAATCCCAGTCAACAAAGCAAGAACCCAACCACATCAAATTGGTTAAGTAGATATCAGAAACTTAGTCTCATGAATTGTTTGCTGATTCATGTTTCTTAATGTCATAGCAAACAGTAAAGGCCAATGCACAAATTCTATTTAAATGGTTTCCTTGTAAACCTCATTTCAGATTAGCACGTACCATGTTATCTTTCCCTATTTCTTCAATAATTTCAACTGTAGAACCATCTTCTGTGGCTAGAAGTAAACATCCATTCATCAAAAATTTCATGCTGCCAGTACCTGATGCCTCATGCCCTGCAGTGCTGCATAAAATCATGCATATTACATGAGAAATCCTACATATTTCAGATAAAGTTAAATCTAATGGACAACCAATTAGAAAATGAAAGATCACAAGGAAAAGAAAAAGACTTTGAACCAAAGGCCCAACTCAATCTTCTACATTCTATCATGCAATACAACCACTTCTACATTATAAAAAAAAAATTAAACAAAAGCAGACAAGTAATCTAGAGAATGGATCAGAAAAGTGAAAAAAACATAGTTGACTATTATCATCTAGAAAGTCAGTTAGTGCACTTACACAATTAGAGGAAAGTATTCCATATGTTAAGTGAAATATAATTTAAAAATATGATTGGTTACATAAAACAATAGCAATCTTACAAGCCCTTTTGTTTTGACTTTATTTATCCCTTTTTAGGATACTTGGGATGAACAATTTATCAGAATCAGAAAGGTAGCAATCCAAACTGACCTTTTAAGCTAGAATTTATGGGGTTAAAAACTTCAAATGGTTCTTGCAACATTTACAAATTCTCCATTGATTTGGCGCAGGGAATATTCATTTATCATCAACTCAATAATGAATTAAATAAGTTAAATAGAAGATAATTACGGTTGAGTCTAAGGTTGCAATCCAATTGGTGCACCATATTATTTACAGACCTTATGTGCTGCGAAAGGTCAGCCCCTGGTATTACTAACTCAGCAACAGAGACATTGTAATCAGGTATAAAAACCTGTAGGAGATTATAAACAAGAAACTGAATCAAAACAACAGATAAACAAAACCATGAAATAACAGGAGCAGATATAATTCGTCAGTTAGTTCCAAATGATACTGCAATCAAACAAGCAGAAGACCAAGAAAAATAATCTCGGACAGATAAGATGTTTTATATTTTTGATTCTATACCAAAAACAATATGCCTTCTCAATACAGCATGTAGGGATGGGAGGAGGAGAAAAATTGCGGCGTAAGGGTATATAAGTCAAGCTTGAGGCATGGTGATCCACACATACTATTGAAAAGTATAGTAAAAAAAACACTAGAAAGTTACTAGCATACTAAATCAAGCATTTATAAATAAGAAAATAAACTAATGAGAAAATAAACAAATTTCTCTGGCAATAATTGAGAGCATAAGAAAGTTAGAAATAGAAGAGTTTAACAAAATTTCCACACAAGGAAACTAGTAATTTAAACTGAGTTAACTGATGTCTCATCAGAAGTGGTATAAGAAAACAGCTGAATACTATTAGGAGAAAATTATTTCCTGATGTTAGAAGCAATAAACTAATTGGGGGGAAAGTGCAGGAACTTGAGACTTCTTAAAGAATATTCCCTCAAATTTTTCCCATTTCCTCTCCTTCCACTTACTCTCCATCTAATAATGAAAATGCTCTCCAGGCAACTAGAATCCAACCACTTCTAAGGCCCTCCTTCAACAAGCAAGTAAATCCATCAATAAACAATTCCAAGGTTGATATCTTTTAGCAACTGAATAATGCAAACAAAAACAATCACTCCTTTGGACCAAAAACAATTCGTTCTCTTTCCAGTTTAAATGATGCTATAAACACAAAAATCCAACCACCACTGAAGTGCATATCAAGAATATTTCCATAGTTACCACCACTTGCTGCTCGAACAGAAAAAAAATTGCTTGATTGGAACCTGACACTTAGGACTACTATCTTACCTACCTCACCTTATAGAATCACTAAACTAATAATAGACCTCATAGACGGTAATTTCAATATACGTGCATTTCCATGCATCTTGAAGAATTTTCATTGAGAATGATTAGCAAGACAGAAATAATGTCGACCACTATCAATATAATGGTACAATGACTTGTTATGAGGCTTGGATGAAATGCCCTGATGAAAGCTTCTTGTGAGGGAACTGGCATTTTAGCACTCAAAAGGAATTTGGTTCATGATTATTTTTGGCCTAGCACAAACCTTTCAGCTGATAAAAAACTGGTTAAAAACCTCACTTTCACCAAATAATACAGAAGATGCTCATCTGTTCACCTACTTAACACAGACACGCTTTTCACTTACCAACTTCAAAAGATCACCAACATCAGGATCGTTGTTAATTTTTTCTGCTACAGCATTACAGAGTTTGATGATCTTCCTGGCAATTTCATAACCAGGAGCAGCTTTCCCTCCAATTATGCAGACACGGGGGACAACCTTTGTCCTGTCACTCTTCTCCATATTCTGCAACAAAATTAGAATAACATAAGCAACCTATATCCAAATATCATAAAATCATGGTAAAACCAATCCTCAACATCTGGAGGAGTACTATTCATGTAAAATAAGCACGAGCTCTCTGTCATGAATCATGTAAACCAGGAAAACTGGTTCTAACATGACTTGTTTTAACCAAGCCATAACTAACAGAAAACAAAGTCCAAATTGTTGACACACTAAAATATTGTCCAGTTGCTCTTATGCCATGTATGGACCAAACCCAGAAAGAGTTAACTGCTGAAGCTCATGCATTTTAGTTATAGCTTATAGCAGCAAGGCGATGGGAGAGGCAGACATCGGGGCCTCATTTTTAGATACCGCAAGTGTTCTAATAGATTTAACTGAAGATAATGGCTTCTTTTGCCCAAGTAGATTCCATTCACCTTTATACAGTCATATCGATGGACGATGCCAAGTATATTGAGTAACTGTCTTTTATACTCGTGTATTCGCTTTATCTGCACATCAAACATTGCACTTACACTGACCTGCAATGAAAATGTATGCTGTTAATGTAAGATCCCATGCAAGCTTCTATAAGAAATTAATCTTTACATGTAATAAAAGGCATAGTTAGGAGGTAAATTTTTGAAGAGACTAAAATGCCTTTTTTTATTTTTTTATTGTGAATCTATGGTTTTTTTTTTCAATAAATAAATCAAGAATCCTAAAATAGCTAAAACTGTTTTTTTATCATGCGTGTTTTGTTTTTGTTTTTCTATTTTCTATTTGCCTATGATAACAATCCTAATCCTATATTAATTCAGATTTATTTTTTTCAGGGTATAAAAAGATTCCTTTCCCAAAACTCAAGAGTTATAATTAGATAAGAATTCTATTCAATATACAAAAACAATATAATTATATTTTTATAAAAACAATACTTTGAATATAATTTAAAAAATCAGTATTTGTCTTCGTTATCAAGGTACTTAATATTTTTCTTTGTATATTTCTCTTTATTGTTTTCTCAATCTTGTTTATTATAATTTCATCTTGGTATATTTGCCTTCTTTTAATGGTTGCTTGTTATAATTTGATTATACTATATTTAATTTTAATTCTTACATATTAAAGATCATATAATGGTTGCTTACTTTCATAAATTGAATTATGTCTTTGAGATATTATTATACATGATCATTGAAAATAAGATGCATGTGGTAGAAATATTTTTTAAGGAGGGGAAATTTTTTTCATTGGCAAGAAAAAAACAATTATGGGAGATGATGTATTTTTATGTAGACCTATATGAAAAGATATATAAAAAAAAAAAAACCGTAAGGATTAAAGGAGAAAGCTCATGAAATTAAGCCGGCCGTTGCCCCTCCTTTTCGTAACCTAGCTTCGCAGCTGTACACTAGAGAACTTAAACATTACTCTTACAAGGCTATACAATTCATAATTTCATACCTTCACGATAGTCCCATTATCAACATTGGCAAAGGTAAAACTTTTGTGATTGGGGGGCAGTGAATATAGGTGAATATATATGCATACAAATCAAAATTAACATAATTTTTAGGAATTTCTAATTAAACAAATAAATCACTATATATACTAATTTAAAACTTCTTCTTAATAATTTATTGTGAGGATGCTTTGTTCACATTTGTTTCATAAAAGAAATCGTACTAATTAGCTTTACAATTAAAAGCATAGCTAAGAAATCAATTTATTTTAATAAAACAGATTAATCATGTATTGGAGAAAGGAGCAGACTTAAGAGATGATAATTGCACTCTAAATTTCTAATTTTATAAATATAATCAATAAAGAGGGAGAGAGAAGAATTTAAGGGTAAGTTTGAAAAGAAAATTATAAAAAAAAGAGTAACATGAAAAATAAATAAAGAATCCGATCCACATAACAAAACTCAAAGTATATATGTTGATTTCCTTTTTTCGTTAGAAAGTTACCTAGATTGCTTTGAATGTGTTTGCAAGATTGAAACAAATTATAAACAAAATACAAGAATTAAAAGAAAGTATCCAAGTATAATAAAAAAAAATATTAAAATCTGATTATTTAACTTAAATCAATTCAAATAATTTGTATTTGTATACTAAGAAATTATAATTATAGAATCCAAAATCTCTAACATTGACTTCGACCCTAACTTTTAGGAAATCTTTTGGCTTTAATTCAACATGCAGGCTTTTGTATAAATTGATACCACATTTTTCACATCCTATATTAACTCTTCATTTGTTTTTTACATAATAATAATAATAGAAGCTAAATTAATTACTAGCATTAATCTTTTCTTAATTAGTTATTAGCATAATATTTGTATTAAAACAAATACTATTATGTTAAATTGTTCCATCTTTTTATTAGTTGGCAATTCTTAACAAGCAAAATTATTGAAATGAAGCAAGTTTGTGTCTATGTTTGTATGCAAAAATGGAAAAGAAAACAGAGATAAAAATGTTCACTCTTTCCTTAAAAGATAAAAGAAAAGAAAAGGAGTAAGAGTAATTATAATGATAATTAACAGAATAAATTAGCTTTTCATTTGAAATTAGCATTAACCTTTTATTTATTCCTAAAATATATACTATATTTATATATAGACAAATGACTTTTAATATACAGTTATATGTTAAGTTTTTTTTCTTCTTATATCTAAGTGATTTATTTACATCCCTCCAAAACAAAGGTAGTTATAAATATTTACTTATATTATTGTGTAAGCAAAATTATATCACTTATATCCCTAAGATTTAATTAAATATATATATATATATTGTTATTTTTTTATGCAAAATTATATCACTTACGATTTGACAAGATGATTAATGTCACGCATATATTACTTTTGCCTATATAGTATCATTGATTCTTCTTCAACTTTTGTTATTGCAAATTAGCAATGTTGTAATAGAAAAATGTGCAATATAAAGTGATGTAGGATGACACATCTAAAAAGAAATTGTTACTTGAACATGAATGCATAACAAAACTAAAATTCCAATCTTAAGAAATCACTTTTTATCTCAACATAAGAAAAGGAGTTTGAAAATATGAGATTAAACCAAATGCATGCAAAATGTTTTAAAATTTTAGACTTTAGAAATCTCATGAATTGATAGGGTTCATCTAGATTCCATTAATATTTTTTTGAAAATTGATTTTGCATTTTGTTTATTGGTTCATGTGAGTTACAATATTCAAGCTATTTAATTTATGTTTCAAGATTTCATTACATCAATATATTTTATCAAAGACACATTGAAATATTGAATCATACTCCTCCTTTTAACAAACAACGACATGGAGTTACTTGATTTATGATATAGCATAGGTTATTAATTGTTTAAATTAATAGCAAAGTTAAATTTATAAAAGATCATTTAATAAATATATTGAATATAGTATTTTGTTTATTTAATTGAAAAGGAAGGTTAAAATTTCATATTATTATTACTTAGTCATAAAACAAAATACCTTCATTAAAGAATTGATAAGAAATCTGATGACATTTTTTTTATATAATAATACTAAGGATGTTATTGAATTAAAGATAATTTCATTAATTTTTTAGTTTATTGCATTATTTTCATACATAACATCGATTTTAGTTATTTGATACCAAGATATCCTTTTAGAAAGACATTCTAAAATAACAAACAAAAAATAAAATCATCTAATCACGTGTAGGCCACAGCAACGCCCATGCAAAAACAGCAGTCTTCTAAAAAGAGGCAAGGAAACACAAAACCTAAAAAATTCCTATAAAGGTTTCGTTTCAAACCTTGACCCCACTCATTGCTTCAATGTACTCTGCAAGTCTCATTTTGTTAACCTTCCTAACCTACAAGAATAAGAATATCACAAATAAATCCATATGTAAAAGATTATTTCATAGTAACTGCATGCATAAAGTTACCATCCTCCATTCTTCATGTAGATCTGCATTGGCTGCTTGTTCTTGCAAACCAGCTAATAAGTCCACATCACGGATCCAAGCTTCTGTTCCAAGCCACTTTGAGATAAGAGCACTTAAACTTGGATTGCTCACAACAATCCAGCGACGCTGAGATATAAACATTAATACCTTGAAATCCTTTCCAGTATAAAGGTAAGTAGGATGGCAGCACCCAAGCAAAAAAAAAGGTTTGAGTAAATAAGTGAATCAAAGGTGATAATTAAGTTAACCTGTGTTACTCCATTTGTTTTGTAATCAAATTTATGAGGCCACAGCTCATAGAAGTCCTGAAAAGAAGTTTCTGAGAGTCAGAGGCCTCAATGAACATTAACATGTTTAGATTTCCAACAAGTGAAGTTTACCTTGAATACTCTTGTTTTTAGTAATTCTGAATGCACTCTAGAAACTCCATTCACAGTATGAGAGCAAACAATTGCTAGGTTTGCCATTCGAATACTCTGTCAAACAATACGGTTGATTCTCAGCTGTCACAACAACTTTACAATTCACCACCAGGCTACGCATATAGAAGGGAAGTGAAAACTACCAAAAAAAGAACAAAAAGATTTCACTACCAAACCACCCAAAATGGTAAAATAGTCCCCAAGGCATCAATCTTACCTTCAGTATCTCATTTTGCACAAAAATACATGTGCGCAGAGATAAAAAAAAGAAGAATATGAGATGATGAGAGAGAGGAAGAAAGGAAATACACGGCTATTTATTTCAAACACAAATCATGTTCTATTTCCTAGCAACACACACTCTTTAACAGCACATTTTTCTTCACAACATGACAAGAATAAGAAAATGTTTTACATGTAACCATAAAAGAAAACATAAGAAAAGGTAGCTAATGCAGAAATATGAGCCAAAATAAAACATGAAGAGTATGTCAGTGATGTTAAAAAAGAATTAAAATTTGGCCAATATAGAAGAGATTAAAACTTTGGGTGGTTTTGCAAAGTACCTTAATAGCACCATCTTCAACGATTGACATCCTAGAAAGTCGATCATAATCCAAACCAATTCTCTTCTTCAGCTCTTCGATGTAATCAAAATTTATATTGTATATAATCTGAAAAATAAGAAATTACTAAAAAATATTCAAAAAAAGGTGGAGAATATTTTAATAATCTATAAGTGCAATCTTTAGCAGATTGATTTTGTAGTATAGAAATGGTTACAGAAACAATCATGATTAGTATCTGAGGTTGCTAAGGGATTTTGGCATGAGCTGCTGGAAATAAGAAATTCAAGTTGAGTATATACAATATAATGGCTAGCCAAACTTGTTTTCTGGATGTTCTGAAAATGATTATAGAATCCAATTCATGTAAGAGGGGGGGGAAACAATTAAACAATCATCTAGGAAAACCCACTTGTAAATGGCGTGGTAGAAGACTTTCCAGCAGATCAACAGGGACCTTTTCCAGTCCTTCAGGTAATACTGTATGAGTTGTGAAAGAAAAAATCTTGCACACAATGTCCCATGCTCTATTCCAACCCAAGTGCTCTTCATCAACAAGCACTCTCATAACCTCAGCTATTGCAAGAGAAGGGTGAGTATCATTCAGCTGTAGAGCAACCTATATAAGTGCAAGGCAAAGTCAGACCAATGGAGACAAGTTTTAGTGCAAGTTTTATGGAAGAAAGCAAATGCAAAACTTTCCATCTTCATACCACGGAGCAGCCCATGTGTCAATTTACATGTAATTAACCATTCATAATGAATCGAGAAGTTGACAATGGTTTAATCATCTTAATTTAGAACAAACTCCATAAATGAAACGAGTAAAATCTCTGAAATCTAAGGCTTCAATGCAAAATAAAAGCCGCCTGTATCTGTTATCTGGTCAAGTTTGTCTTAAAATAAATGTTTGTGGATATTTAAACTACATATGTGTTAGTGTGAAGGTGCAGGTGCGCACGGGCGTATGGTGTGCTCTAGAAAAGGACACCACAAGAAGATCAATAATTACCAAAAAAAATTTGTTTCTTTGTAGTTCAGCATAAAACAGTGCCTAAGAACGGTCTAAGCAAGCTAGAAAATTTGGTTGTCAGAAAACTAATTTTTTGCATATATCAAAAACTAATGAGATGCAAAACCTTCTCAGGAAAGTCATCAAAGTTACTGTGAGAATCCTTGAACCTCCGAATGATGTCTTGCAATGATGCTGAGACAAAGAAATATTGTTGTTTTAACCGTAGTTCCTTCCCCTGCAAGAGAGTAGCTCAACCAATGAAAACCCATTACAAGACAGATAAAAACATCTTCATCAAAGATAATAAGATGCCTCAAAACTGGAAAAAAGAAAAGGAAATAATAATCCATAAAGGATGTGAGCCTGCGCATAAGAAAAAACAGAGCAATTGAAAAATCAACACGTAAACCACCAATGGTTAAGTGCAAGCATCTGATTAAAGATATTTGTGCTATCCCCTTTTCATCAATGTGAAATTGGCCTCCAAAGAAATCAAACTGCTTTAAAATACAGGCACTACAAACAGAGGATAAAGAAACAACATAATACGACAGTGAAATTCAATATAAACATGCTATTATGAGCCGAGAAAAAAGGAAAAACAATACCTGATATGAACGGTCATCAGGGAATAGAACACTACTTATAGTTTCAGCCCTCTGTCTATTGACAACAGCATTAATATAGTCTCCGGTATTATAAGACTCCTGCAAATGACATGGGTTTCAGATAAAGGCTTAAGAATCTTTCAGGTTTTATTAAAAAAAAAAAAAAGTGACTCGGCAAGAGAGAATTAAAAATTGAAAAAAACAAAACAAAAACATAGTGACCATTTCCTTTTCTGCAGAAGTAAAATGTTTACCCATGCTATTTTATACTCAGCAAATGAGGATGCAAGATTATTATTTTTTTTTGTTGGAAAAAAATTTACCTGAACTAAAGTGTTATTTTAAAAATCAAGTTAATATTCTTTTTCTGTCAATTACCGGAATATATCACATGTTTTAACTGTAAAATCAAATGACACGTAGGAAGGATAGATATTCAACTTAATCAAGATTACCATATCAATTTGATCACTTGGTTTAGCAGCCCAGAGGCGGAGAGTAATAGTATTCCTTGTTCCATGACCAGGTATTGGATTGTCATAAGCTACAGCTTCAACCTGCCAAAATGGAACCAAACTATTATGCTATAAGTTAAATTCAGGAAAGTCAGCATAAATGTGCTATCATTTAAAAAAATGCAACTCATCCAATTTCAAATAGATATATGAAGCATCCAAACCTAATAAAAGTCAAGTAACAGAAAAAGGATGAAAATGAACCATGCAGTCTTGAGTACATGAAGATATTACAATACCGTTTCTCCAGGGAGCCAAACTTTACGTTTTCCTCCATTGAAATTTTCATCTTCCACAGTCCCATAGAACTAATCCATCCAAAAAGAACACAAGTAGATGGTTGATAGATAAGTTCAAGGTAGAAGGATGGTACAGTGGTAATGCAACATAAACAATAACGAATGAAGCAACTTGATTGAGATAGAAATAGGAAAGTACTTGCAAACCTTCACAGGATAAGTTACATGAACTCGTTCTATCTCCCAAGGATTTCCAAAATTCAACCAATAATCAGGCTGCTCATGTTGATAGCCATCCAGTATGACCTGGCGAAACAGCCCATATTGATAGCGCAGTCCATAACTGCAAAAAGGATATGTGTTCCAGAAAATCAATTAACATCTTCCTGTATATGAAACAAAAAATAGTCAAAGAATAGTTATTTAATGGTGTTAAAGGTTTTGCTAGTGTTAGTTAGGTTAGCCCATAAAGTCACCTAGCAACATACCAAGTGTCAGTGGATGAATCCCACTCACACAATCTCAATAGATTTGAGATAAGCAAGGCCAAAATCATGGCAATACAGCTGCATTTAACTTTGGAAATGTTTTAAAGCTTCAGAGAGTTGATGATCACTGTAAGCAAGTAAAAAAGGTTCTTAAAAGGAGAATCACAGAGTAGAGAAATACCCCCATGCAGGATAGTCCATTGTTGCTAGAGAATCCATTTGACATGCTGAAAGACGAGCAAGACCACCATTACCCAGAGCAGCATCTCCTTCCTTGAAACATCAGTGCAGAACCAAAAAAAAGAAAAGATTTATGATTAGAAACGCGTCACTATGTGAATTTAAAAAGTTAAAGAACACCCTTCACTGTTTCAAGGCATGAATTAACTTTATTGGATATTTAAAACATCCCTTAATAATGAGTATCTAAAATATTGTAATTGCTGTATTGACTGAATTCAAATCCACAGTCCACCACAGAAATCCAAAAATATAACTTGTATCAGTTTCTTCAAGGAAAAGTAAATTACTAGCTAAATCAATGTGCTCCCACCAAAGTGTAGAAAAGTAAATGCCAAACCAACCTGCTCTGCCAAAACTTCAAACTCAAAACCGAGCTCTTTTAAAGCATCCGCATACTGGTCCCGGATGCCAAGGTTGATGGCACTATTTGACAAGGAACGTCCTAATATTCCAATATACACTGGGTGAATCGTAATTCAAATTCAACAGCAAGCGTTTCAGAAGCAAAAAATGTAACTAAAAATTAAAACACCAACACGGGAAAAACACAGATGAATAATAAAGCAGGGAAGCCAGTGAAATCCTATCACAATATTGAAAAACTAAAGCAAAATCAAACTTCACAGAAAGCTCAAGATTCACATACATGATGATCAACTTGCCCACTTTCCTCCAGCACGATAATATTACAAAACAACAGAAGCTAAGAACACCAGAAAGAGCTCCAACATGACATATTACAATACAACAGAAGCTAAGAACACCAAAAAGAAATCACATATAGTAACAAAACACATTAATACCCATAAGAAACTCCATCGACAAGAAGTATATGCGCTTAGGATCTTTCTTCTTGAAATGTAGTTGTGTATCATGCCATCTTTCAATCAACCGATCCCTTACACTATGCGCTAAAGCCTACACAGTTCACCATTCCAAAAGTCAAATTCACAACAATAATCACTCCAAAAAGAAATTACGAATTACTATTAAAAACAAAATCAATCAGTGATCCCAGAGTTCACTCTCTCCGTGTCTCGCCTGCAAGTGGGACCCACCAAAATAACCAACCATGGACCCACTTGCGTGGCAGAGAGCCTGAGTTCCCGCCAAAATTCAAAAGAGCCGTTATTTACCAACCGTAAAAATAAAGACACCGTTACCAAAAAAACAGAATTAAAAAGACTAATAATGATAGGCATAATAATCAATTAATTAATTACCTGATAAGCTTCAAAATCATCAAAACTAAACCTTGACCTAGCAACAGTATATTCAACATGATCCAAGATGTCTTTTTGTAAACTACTCGGGTCGGATTTTAAAAACCGATCCATTAACCCAAACATCCTCTCCACTCCCACTCTCGTCTCTCCTCCTCTTAATCCACCACTTCTCCTAACCACTACTCCTTTCCCTGTACTACTACTAGACCCCACCTTGACCTCTCCAGCTCCACCATCAATCGCATCAAACAACGCTTTCTTAATCTTCTCCAAACTTTGATCATCCTCAATTCGGTTACCATGTGAATCAGAGACATAAAACGTCTTGATAAAGCACTCTCCTCCACCTCCGCCGCCGCCTTCATCGAATTCGACGGTGGCTTTTTCGATACGGAGGCCGAGGATTTTGAAGACGCGCGTGATTACTTGGAGGAGACCGATTCGATTGCGAGCGCGGATTACAATTGCGGTAGTGTGAGGATCGGAGAGGTCGTTGTTGTTGATTTCGATAGTTGCGGTGGTGATGGTGGAGAGCGACTGATTGGTGGAAGCGAGTGTACGGGAAGTAATATGGGAGGTAACATGGAGGAGTGCCGTGGAAAAGGAGATTTTGTTAGTGGAAACAAAAAAAGCAGAGGAAGGAGAGGCGGCGGCGGCGGCGGCGGCGGTGGCGGTTGTTGATGGAAATGTGAGTTTTGATTGATAAAGAGGGACTGAAATTGCAGACATTTTACTTCTTTTTTTTGCACAAGTTTGCAGTTTTTGGTTGGGTGAGACGGTGAGGGAGTGAGTATATAGGGTACTGGGTGAGTGAGTTGTGGAGGAGGAAGATGTTCAGAGACTAGAGTTGGATATTTTTAAAATAAAGGGCAGTTAAGTCATAAAGATACACACGTGCAACTTATAAGGGATTGATTTGATTTTCGTGGTTTGAATCTCGAGAGTCATGACAAAGAGGGAGAGAGAGAGCTTTTGCAACTTTTCCAGATCCAAGAAAGAAAAGTGAGAAAATAAAGGTGTTTTTTT
>Ga0325403_1003295_pt1 | contig 14703 bp, 12 predicted proteins | sample PopdelMetagenome_19_FD_205665 | JGI IMG/M metagenome (GOLD analysis project Ga0325403, IMG submission 205665) | Populus deltoides microbial communities from Bellville, Georgia, United States - Xylem-PdKOR-R4 | ecosystem: Host-associated > Plants > Phyllosphere > Stem > Wood/Secondary xylem...
ATTTTATAAATCTATAAAATTTTTTTTGGAATAATCTTAAAATATGAATTCTTTCTCACCCAATCACTTTTATGGATTTAACTGTAGTGAATAATTATATTATGATTGCTCTCCCTTTGGTCTAATTAACAGAATTAAGCATTATTTGATATCATAGTAATTATAGGTACAGGGACCTTAATAGTGTTAATAAATAGAATTATGTGAAGTGAAAATAATAGTATTTAAATATTATATAGACTTCTACTGCACACATGGATGTAATATTATTTTTTCAATTCAATAATGAATCAAATTAGCTTTGAACTAATTATTAGTAATTAAACAGTAGATTGTTTCTAGTCTATAATACTATATATTGGTGTGCATTTTTTTATTTTTCTATTTAAATGTCTCTACTTTTTTATATTTAAATGTATGAATCTTTACTTTTTTTTAATTAAGCATTAATTTAATAATTATATTAACATATAATTAAATGAAGAGATATTTAAGAATTCATGCACTAAATAAAAAATAGCATTAAGGATATTTGAACAAAAAAAAATTTAGACAGTAAATGTACGATAAACTATTCAATTTATACCAGCTACGTTAGCACCAAAACTATGTCGTACAGTTTGTTTTTATATTTCAAAAATATTTTTGAAAAAATTAAATATTTTTTATTTTTTTTCTTTGTTTTAAAAATATTTTTTTTAATGTTTTCAGATCATTTTAATGTGTTAATATTAATTTTTTAAAAATAAAAAAAATTATTTTAATATATTTTAAATAAAAAATATTTTAAAAATTAATTACATTCTCAAACAAACGGCTCAAAATACCGCTAATGATATTATGAAATTTCAGGATCGTGACTGGCACGCTCTCAGCAATGCGTTTCATTATACCCGCCAACTAAAAGAAAAAAAACAACAAGCATTACCAGCTCAATAACGGTTACCACACGGCGTTTTATAATGTCTCCCTCCTAAAACGACAAGGAGAATTCAAGCTCTCTCTCTCTCTCTGCACTTTCACACCTCCTCCTTCTTCTCCCTTTCTCCGCTGAAACCCTAAAAAAACACTTCAAATTATGTAGTTTAAAATGGATACTTATGAGAAGATATATCTGTTAATAGCTTTGCTAGCTTCAAGCTTTTGTTTGGGATCAGCCGGCGATATAGTTCACCACGACGACGTCGCTCCTAAGCGGCCTGGCTGTGAAAATAACTTCGTTCTGGTAAAGCTTCAAAGAAAAATCCCTAACTTCACTTCGAAGATTTTTTTTCAAATTTTTTTAGTTGATTTCTGTTTGGATGCTGAAAAATTGAAGAGATGAAAGGAAAGTGGAGGAAACTGTTTGCTTTTCTGTGGTTGATTTTTGTGATGAATTAGTTTCATTTTTTAATTCGAAGTAGCAGTTACTTTGTTTAGCTTCGCTTGAATTGAATTGTTTAGTTCAATTTTCTGAAGTGTTTTGTTTTAATTTAACTCTTTTTTCTCTCTCTTGATTTCTGTTTGGCTGCTGAGAAAATCACGGAAATTGTGTAAAGTTGAGTGTTTTATTGATTTTTAAAAAACAGTAACAGTAGAGTTTCAGAGGATATTCGCATTATATGCTTCCCACCTTTTTCTATATCAAGAAATAATTTGGAAATAAATATTTTAATTTATTTTGTTAATTTAATTTTATTATTAATTTTCTCACAGTTTTGTTCTGCCCTGTTTCTTAGTTATTTCTGTATGATTTTTGTAATAATTAATGAGATATTTTGTTATCTAAAAAAATTAATTTTGACAAGCATTTTTTTTTGGCTTATTTAATATTGAATTTAGGAATTAAAAATTTTGTGGGATTTTAAGGCAATGTTGTTGGACGTTATTTCTTATTGAATTTTATTTTATAGGTCAAAGTACCAACTTGGATTAATGGCGTAGAAGACATTGAGTATGTTGGTGTCGGTGCTCGTTTTGGTCTCACTTTGGAATCGAAGGAAAAACATGCTAATTTATTTATACTTGCCCTGGCTGACCCTCCTGATTGTTGTAGCAAACCCAAAAATAAGGTTTATTTTTTTTGTTTTTTATCTATTTGTACAGTTCTTCTTGCTCAGGTTTAATTAATTACACAAAATGTTGTTCTTCTATTCATTTTCTTATAAATTGGACTTTCTCGCTGCCTGGTAGCTTTCAGGGGAGATCATATTGGCGCACCGAGGTAACTGTAGCTTCACAACAAAGGCAAATGTTGCTGAAGATGCTGGTGCTTCAGCTATTCTCATCATAAACAACCGGACAGGTATTTGCGTGTAACATTTTGTCATCTTTGTGATTGTATCTTTTCAGAATCCTCTCAATTGACATGCATGCCAATATGCTGCTATGAAAAAGATCTCCTGGAGCTTAAGACTGAAATAACTGATCTGTCTAACTCATCATGTTCTGTTTATGTTGATGCATATAAATGTCGTTGCTTTCTTTCTCTTTCTCTCTCAACAGGGTATCTATATCCTTGCTGGTGCTGTTGTTCTTGATATCTGTTCGTTTGTGCTACTGCCAAAAATGCATTTATTCTCTGCTGCTTTTGGCTCTATAAAACTAATACTCTTAGAAGAAACTTATTTCCTCTGAAATGTCTCATCAACTCCCTTCAATATATAGGAGTTTATGTGGAACTGTACAGCTGTTATCATATTAGAAACATCAGAAGCCGATTTCGTTTCTTAAAAAATGTAAATATTTTGTGAGGAGTGTCACCAAAGTAGATTGATGAATTCACCATTACCATGGCTTCTTAATGAACAAAAGTTGATGCTGATTATATTTGCATTTTTGGTTTCATGGTTTACTCTTGGAACTTTTTTTCTGTAGAACTGTTCAAGATGGTTTGTGAAGTCAATGAAACTGATGTAAAGATTGGCATTGCTTCTGTCATGCTCCCACAAGATGCTGGTGCAAGCTTGGAAAAATATTTGACGAGCAGCTCATCAGGTTTGCATTTCTCTATAGTAATGTATTCCCTCATTCCCTTATATCAGTGGCACATTTGGATATGCCTTTTCATTTCTTTGGATGCAATTGTACGTGAAATGGTTGTATCATTATAAAACCTAAACATGAAGCCTTGGCTTTCATTTGAATGGGGGTATTCATTTGTTTTCACTTCCATATGTTCCTTTCCAGTTAAAGTGCAGCTATACTCACCACGACGTCCAGTGGTGGATGTTGCAGAAGTGTTCTTATGGCTTATGGCTGTCGGTACCATTTTATGTGCCTCTTACTGGTCTGCATGGAGTGCAAGAGAAGCTGCTATAGAGCAGGATAAGCTATTGAAGGTCATTTTGGGCATCTAGACAGCTAAATTTTTGCAATTTCTGTCAAGTGTGATCCTTGGTGAATTAGATCCCTGATTTTTTTTCAAGTGATATGTGGTTGACATTGCGCTTGCAGGATGGTTTGGATGAATTGATTCATATGGATGGTGTCCGTTCCAGTGGTATTGTTAACATCAACACGACATCTGCAATTCTCTTCGTTGTGATCGCTTCTTGTTTCTTAGTTATGCTTTACAAACTTATGTCGTACTGGTTTATCGAGGTTCTGGTGGTTCTGTTTTGCGTTGGGGGAGTGGAGGTGGGTCTTCTATATTTTGATGCTCAATTCCTTTTTATTAATGTACCTGCCATCTTTACTTCTTTTTTTCAATGGAGACACAGACATGCATTTGTAAAATAATTTGAGGATTTTCAAATTTATATGGTGCCATCCTTTATTTCAGGCTTTTGCTGGAAGTTCCAATCAGTCTTTTCTAGAACTATGCTAATCCTTTTTAAACCTGTATATTCATCCGAGATCTTTCCGAAGGTCTAACCAAATTTTTTCATCACACTTGCTTGCTGTCATGATTATTTTTTACTAGTTTCACATGTGGTCTTTTTAGTTTATGCTTGTCACTGAAATTTAGGTCTAAATTGGTTGCGACTATCTCATTTTGTTCTATCTTTTTTTCAACTTTTCAAGCCTCTGATACACTACTATTCTACACGATACATTTGTTATGGGCATTAGTTCTTTGGAAGTTGCTTTCTCATAACACCTTTTTATCTATATTCAGTACTAGAATCCATGTATAGTGTTCAGAGAAACACATTTGATCTAAGGTTTCCATGATTTCCGGTTAGTGAGGCATCAAATTGTAGGACTCTATGAGTTGAAAACATCATGTTCTAATAAAACCAATCCATATGGTGCTGTTATTTCAAACTGCTGAAAGCAATTCAATTTTTCACAAAGGGGAGAACACAAAAAAAATGTCAGTGAAAAATTATTCCTCAATGCCTGTCTTATTTCCTTTTCAAACATCAAATAATCAATGTATTGGTGAAACAAGGGCCAATTCTAAGTGCCCAAGTTCCCATACATCTTTCAAACATTTCTTGAAATTGTCGATTCATTTTACTGTGAATGTTGAACCTTGAAATCTCTTCATGTTTATAGGGCTTGCAAACTTGCTTGGCTGCTTTGTTATCATGGTATGTGTATTTTTTTCCCTTTTTCAGCATTTGAACTCCCAACATAATTGTTTGTGTGTTGTGAATTTTTACGTGTGATAGGGACAAGAAGCATTACTTCTTCAAACCTTTTTTTTATTTTCCTGTACTGCCTGATTATGTTGGCAGTAGGTTTTTAGCTTTCCTATTACTATTGCTTTCTCTCTTATTTATTTAATGAGGGAACTGTTATGTGAAAAACTGAAACAGCATTGATCTTTCCAGGTCTTGGACTGTTTTCTTAAGAGCTCATTTTATTGTACCTCAAACAATTGTCCATGTTGATTCTAAAAAGATGATTATCTGCGTGACAACCCTACAGTGTTAACTTGCCACTATTTTTATTCATTCTTGATAAAATTAGTCAGAGGACCATATGCAATTATCATGCATTTTTTTTAAAAGAAAGAAGAAAGAAAAAAATTGGCAACTGCCTTATGCAACATTAGATGCGAGCAGAACAATGAAATTGGGATCTTTTATTTCTTTCAGTACCTACAGTATAAGAATTATGTTATCCTCATTCAGCAACATTACTTGTGTTCTTTTGTTATTTATTCTTCCATTCTTGTCTTTTACTACATTTGTTAAATTCCATCTTTTTTCAAAGCTCGTGTAGAATGTGCAACTGACACCTAACAAATACAGTTTCAGATGGTTTCAACCTGCGGGAGAATCATTTGTTAAAGTTCCCTTCTTTGGAGCTGTCTCGTATCTAACACTGGCAGTCTCTCCTTTCTGCATAGCATTTGCTGTTGTTTGGGCAGTTTTCCGCTCTATCTCCTTTGCCTGGATAGGTCAAGATATCCTTGTAAGACAATTTTTGTTTTTTTCCTGCTCTTCTAGCTTCAGTTCTCTTCATATGTACATAGTTTGGAAGTTTCAGACCATAGAGCACAACCACTTGACTGCCTACAGTTTTATCATTACTCTCATATATGGAAAATATGATGTTTGTTTCCCCTCTCTTAAATAGCACCAGCACTCCACCGTCATCAAGCCAATAATCTCTCTACTATTATTAGTCACAGTTTTTAGTTGGAAAGGTGAAAGGGAAATATCATATCTAAATCGGGCACACTCTGATTACAGTACTTGCATATTGATGTTAACTAAATATGGAAGCACGTGTGGAATTTGTAGTTAAATATCAGATTTTACCAGTGAAAAACTAACTTGAGGTAATTAAAGATACAACACTTCCATCATTATGGAAAGATTTCCAACCGATTTAGTTTGTTTGTTGTTGTCACTTCAAGTGCTTAATTTGTTTATCTTTTCTTTATCACCTTCTCCATGTCAGTGCAAATTGATTGGAAGAGGCCCTCTAATATTTCTCTTTTTTCCTACATGAACCAGGGTATTGCTCTGATCATTACAGTTCTTCAGATCGTTCGTGTGCCAAATCTCAAGGTGATCATGAGAGAATCCATTCTTTAGTTGTTTATTTTTCCATTGCACAGTTCTAGCGTTACCCTTTTTTGTTTTCATTGTTAGCCTTTCAAGATTATCTAGGTTTGAGTTTGTGGCTGTTGTAACGATATTTGTTGTTAGTTTCTTTGGAAACTTGCTTTTAATCTTTTTCACATCTGTCTTCAACTTAGGGCTATAAATTGCAAGAGGTCATATTCCATTAAAATCTTGGTCAAATTAAAAATCCATGATACAAAGAATTTGATGGCATATAAATTATTAGCTAATATAAAGTACATTATGCTAGAAGATCTTGTTGTACTTGATAAAAAATAGTGAGAAATGCATTTTAACTACTACGGTTACATTATTCAAGATGCTGATTTTGATGTATATTCTTTTCTTTTGGTTAAATTTTTTTTATCATGTTCAGGTTGGAACAATTCTTCTAAGTTGTGCCTTCTTGTATGACATCTTCTGGGTTTTTGTTTCGAAATGGTTGTTCAAGGAGAGTGTTATGATTGTGGTAAGTTGTGGAATGGTCCTATGATGAATTTACATCTATTAATAGAAAACGCAAATCTTCATTCCTTTCCTCTTCCCACAGGTGGCTCGTGGTGATAAGAGTGGAGAGGATGGTATACCGATGCTACTGAAAATCCCACGGATGTTTGATCCTTGGGGTGGCTATAGCATAATTGGGTTTGGTGACATCATCTTACCAGGATTGCTTGTAGCTTTTTCATTAAGGTTTGAATCTTAAGCCATGTAACTAACTTGGTTAATGACAGTTTCCCTTAATTCCCTTGAAAATGCAAGTAATCCACTTAAAAAAAAAAAAAAAACCTATCATTACGGTCAGCTTCCTTCATGTCATGCCTTTTTGGTTTATCTATAATGGGCATGGAATTGATAATTGTTTAGAATGACATAGCCATGATTATGCAGAACACTGATTCTTTAATTGGAATTGTCCTTACTTTCTTCTTCTTTTTATCTGGAGTTGTAAAGCCTTGAAATTATGAGTGTCAAACAAGCCAAATGAGAATTGGAATAGGCTAGGATGCTTGGACCATGAACTATTTATTTGGCCTTTTCTTGTCATCATACTTCTGGATATTTTTACTTCGATATGTTCCACAAAGACTGGGATTTGATATGATGTTTTAACTGTTTACAATTTCAACATTACTGGTCATTTTGCAGGTATGACTGGCTTGCAAAGAAGAATCTTCGAGCAGGATACTTCTTGTGGGCAATGACTGCTTATGGTTTAGGTGTGCGAAAGCTTTCACACCATTGTTGTTCATAAAATTTTAGCTCATCATATGTGTTACTCAAGCATGGAAAGCTGATAGTTAAAAGCAACTGATAGAAATCATCATTGGGATGCATATATGAGCCATATTGGCCACCTGTCAAAAGAATTTTAGGGAATTATAGAATTGCATTCAATTCTACTTATGAGGAGGAAATATAGAAAGATGACATTGAATTCCATGGCTGATACACACGCACACAATAAATTTTGATCAGCACTGAAGGTCAATAAAAGCTACTCATGCATTTGTTGAATCTTATAGAGGCACTTGCAAACAGTTTTCATGCTTCAGAGGTGTTTCAAGAAGTATGATGTATTTTTTCACCCTGAATAAAAAGACAAGATGTTCATATATTTCTGCACTATCTACTATCAGAGATTAAGTCTCCTTCGAGAGATCAAGGTCAATATCCAGTTAAGTATTTGCCAGTATAAATTCTATTAGGATAGGTTGTATAGTTTGAAAACTAAAGAGTGATTTATAGGATACAAATTTATTTGAAGCAGCATATCAAAACGAATGTTGCTTGTGAATTTGTGGTTATTTTATATTTTTGTAATTCATAGCCACCATCCTCACTGTCCAAGATTTGTTAATTTGCAGGTCTCCTAGTAACATACGTAGCTTTGAACATGATGGATGGGCATGGCCAGCCAGCTTTGCTTTACATTGTTCCATTCACCCTTGGTAAGTAGCCACAACCTAACCATTGGTGAAGCCCATGGGCAACTCCCTTTTAGTGGAGAGGTTTCAGTTAGAAACAAGATTCTACAACCACCCGCTCTAAGTGGAAGTCTTGAAATTACCCCTTCCTGGCAACTATGAAACAAGACTGGCCATTGCTTGCAAGCTTTCACTTGTGCTACTTGCATGAGCACACCCTGGTTTGAAAATTCATGTATTTGGCCAGCTGAAATTAAACGACCCTAAGCAATTGCCTGCTGAACTGAAGGACCCTGAGCAATCCAAATGCCACCTCCTCCATGGAGCAGGGTGCTCAAGACCAGCTAAGCATTTACTCAAAACCACTCCTTGACTAAATCAAACATTGACCTTTGTTAATCAAGAGTGAATATTTGAAGTTAATCAAGGAATAACTTGGAGTAAAATGCTTAACTGGTCTGCTTCACCCAAAAATAGAAAAAAAAAAGAAGGTAGAAGGAAGGGAAAGGAAAGAAAACCAGACAAACGGCATTGATAAGCAGTCCGTTGAGTTCGTCTTGATTGTCAACATCATCTCCTTTGTGTATTAATTCTTTAATCGTGGATGCAGGTACCTTTTTGACGTTGGGAAAGCAAAGAGGAGATCTGAAAGCATTATGGACAATGGGAGAGCCTGAAAGGCCCTGCCGGCACATCCAATTTCAACCCTCTGGATCTTAGTGATACAGGTCTTAAATGCGCGTCATAATTACCTGTACAAGTTGTAGGAGAGCTTGTAATATCTGTTGCCATTAACTGACTGAGAACTGAAGCTAGAGTAAAATTAGTTTTGACTAATTGCAAATGATCTTTTTATCTCAGCTCGGATTCACCAGAAACTTTTACTTGCAACATCACCTTATACATAGGCGCCTGAGCCTCGTGCTGGATTCAATCGTATGATATAGTGAAAATATAGCATTGATTCAATCAGGCCACTCTGGGAGTATCTTATTCCAGCATATAATTCTATCCCCTCAGAGGTGTACAATTTGATGAAGCGTAAACTCAATGCAGTATAAAAGATGCAAATGTTGCAATAAGCATCATTGCTTCTTACCTGGGTAGTCCTCCCATGAAGGCTCTCTATTCAACATTTATGAATCGATACGAGGGAGATTGAAATTAAATGATTCAGATCATGCCAGACAAAGTTGTCCTTTATATCTTCAATTATCACATGTGGTTGCTATTCCTTTAATTTTACAAAAAAAAAAATAATAATAAGGCTAAATCACTCTATGCACACCACAATTCTGAAACCTGCTTAGAAACCCATAATGAGCTGAGGAATGCCTGCCAAATAATTGAAGGGGTATGTGTGCCTCTCAATTTCATCAAGTTCAAAAAAGAAAAAGACGACCTTTTATCAGATGGGGAAGGTAACCAATACCACTTTAACAGGAATTAACAAACACCCCCCAATTGAGAAGAAATGGCTCATAGAATGGCCTTTGCGTTTTTATTCCTTCCGTAAAATTTCAAAGGTTGCGCCCCTACAAACAAATTGACTCATAAAAAGCACAAGCAATTCTTTCTACTTTTCCCTTATGAGAGAAGGAAATAAAAAGATGCAGGGAAAAAAACTTACATCTGAATTCACATCAATGACACTACAATCTTTTTTCTTGCCATAAGCCACCTACATTAGCATCTGGTCAAAACTGTTCCAACCACTGGCAGCCTCAGGGAGAATCCATACTGCAGAATTCATTGTTGCCCAGGATCTGGTCCTCTCCATCCATACAAATCATTTAAGGAGTCTTCGAAGAGCATGATGGTCATGGAGGCTCTGATGGATTAGGGTTCGGGGAATAATGCTGGCATTGTTTAATAAATCAACAGCAAGTAAATATTTTAACAGGCATGCTTTATCCTATCTATCAGTGCACAAGCTATAAGAGGTCACATTGTTACAACCCTAACAATTGTCACTGGACAAACAACAAAGTCAAGACAAGAATTTATAGCTATGCAGACTAAAACGACAAGATTCTCAAGGAATATAGCATAAATGAAAAGGTGGAGTGGAAATTTAAATGGAATACAGTTTAGGAAAATACTATTGTTTGAAAATTTGAAACTCCAATCCCACAAATCAAATTATATGAAGAGTAAGAAACCAAATTCTAGCATTGAAGCAAGCAACTATCAATACACATAGGACTAGGATATTGCAGAGAAGAAAATCATTACATGCAAGAGCAATATTATAACCACCAGGGAAAAGAGGGCATACTTCCATATCTTTTCAAATTGCCATTGCCATTAATAGATAATTGTGCCGGTCTCCTCTCTTGACCCAAAGATAGAAGCTCCTGCATCCTTTCAGGCCAATCTGAATTTAGTATTCGAGCAAAATCTTCAACCTCCCTGGGGAAACGATATTATGGGATACCAAAGCAGAAAATATTAATATTCATGTCCTTGTATTAGTTAAAAATACAATCATTATCAAATACAACAAGACAAGGTCAAGACCACGTGGGGAAGGAGTGCAAGGTAGGGTGTAATATTCTTTTCCAATCCACGGGTATTATCAATGGGAAATGACCACAAGTTAAAGCTCAACCAGTAACATGATGTGGAACGTTCAAAAGAGTTAAAGGCTGCAATATGTAATTCAGAAGATTCCAATTATCATACATGTGGTGTTGATCGTGATAGATATTTGAATGCCCAAATAATCACCATCATAAATTCTCATTCACTGAATATGAAATTGCACCATCTTACTTTTAAGCAATGCTATTAAAGGCATAAAGAAATACTGATGGAAATGGTCAGTCCTGTACCATGCAGACAAGAAGGTCATCTTTTAACTTCACATCACAATTGATGTGGAAAAAGGAAAAACTAGAAAAAGGTATCCTGTTTTTAAGATAAAAAAATAACCATATATGTACATATAAGCTATAAAATACATCAATAACCCACCTCCACGCTCACCTATCAATTTCTTCTTTTAAAGCTGGATCTATCTCGCCATCATTATCAACATCCTCAAAATCCACTGTGGGAGAAAAAATTTCATCTGCTGCATCTTGTAACTTTAATGTCTCTCCGAGGCTGGACTGTAATTCATGATCATCCTTGGCATTATGGCATAATGAACTAAAAACATTAGACTCCTGCAAAAATGTAACAAAACAGAAGCTTAACTATTGTCAAACCTCATTACATTTAAAAATAAGGGATGGCAACATGATAGGTCCAACCTTTTTATGCATTTCAGGGGCACACTTCTGCCGATCTTTTCTTTTTTGGTGTTTCTTTCTATTCTTGGAAGTTTTCATCCCTTTGGAATCTGAGAAGAAAAATTCCTTGCCTCAATAAGGCCTTCACGAGGCTATTAAATAGATAAAAAAAGAAGACTAAAAGCCACTAAATACAGACATAATTCTGTGTCAAAGATATTGCTATGATCCCCTATACAGGCCAAGAAATTTACAACAACAATTCATCATTTGAAACTTTAGTCGGTAAATTCTTTTCACTATCAGTTACATGAAACTGAATCTTCAACAAAAATATGATTCATAAGCCAATGCTGTGCAATGAAGAATCCTCAAATAACTAGAAATTATATGAATGATATAAATGAGCAATCAAGTCCAGGTCCCTTTAATTATATGATCAACAACAAAAAAAATTAAAGCAAAGCCAATGCCAAAAAACTCAAATGTTTGATGAGGAGCTGCATGCATTTCTATCAAGGTGTACCTCTAGATATATCTTTATTTGGCATGACCTGTCAAGCTCTCTCAATCCTCTTCGTAATTTTTAATCATCACAATCAGACATCAGTTCCAAAAAAGAATAATTGGAGAAAGTAGATTTTCTCTTGCCCTGATTTTCTCGAATCTAGAAGTCTACTCATTCAGTTCCAAATAGGAATTAAAGGAACAAACAGACATTTCCTGGTTTTTATTCTCTATGACATGCCATTATCATGCAACAAAGTTCTAGAAATTTCTAGATTGAAGCACCCATCCTCTGCAATTTTTTTTAGAGTAATGCTATACAAACAGACATTGCCTAGTTTTTATTCTCTATGACATGGCATTATAACATTTGCTAGTGGAACTTAAATTCACTGGCAGGTTTGGGGTTATAATATCAAACCTCAGCAAGCCATCATAAAGATAGAAAAAGTTCAGGAATTAAGAGTGCAAAGTACAGTTGACCAACACTCGAGCATACCTCCATCTCCTCCGTTGATGAATGATAAGAGGTCATCAACTGAGCGGTCATCCTCGTGCTCCTCTTCGGCCTTGACATTCTGCAACAAATGGAGGGTCCAAATCAATCACAAGAATGATGAAATTATATAATACTTAGGGACGAAGTCAGGGCAGAAAAACATAAAACCTTTAGTTTCTCTCTCTCTTTCAGTTCTTTCCTCTTCTTCGCATACAATCGATTTAAAAGTCGGATCCGTGGATCATCAGTTGTGTTCTTCAAAGGCTCTAGTTTCTCTTCCTAGATCATTAGAATCAAGTTAAAATCACAAGATGTATGAGAAAGACATGCTGCACACAGTTCTTATAAGCACCAGACACCTCTGTTAGATCATCAGGCAAATGAAATATCTCACGTATCTCCTCAGGGGTTTTCCCTTCAATGATTCGTGCAAGTGCGCGACTAGTAAGATCAACCAAGGGCTTTAGCTGAAGGCTTTCAGCGGCAGAAGTCAACTCACAAAGCCTCTTTGTGTCCATTCGAACAAACTTCTCATCAAAAGACTTGCATTCCTATGCAAAAGAATAGCCTAAAGTAAGTAAAGCTGTACCTGTGCCATTTCATCTTTCTAAGGCTTTTATGAACTAAAAGAACAGTTCCCTGAACATGCAAATGATTGTTTCAAGTTTTCCCATTAAACAAGTACTTTTGATATCAACTAGGGAGAGCAAGAAACGAATGTAAAGCCAACAAACAGCATATGAAATGTGAAGAAACCTTGTTAGAGCGACCAGGTACTTGATGAAACCTGCAGAAATCAAGAATTAGGCTAAACATGGATGTACCAACTCTTTGTGGTAGAGATATAGCATAGTTCTTAGAAGATCCCATTCCCTTTTGTATTACTTCCTGACATATCATGGGGCAAAACATGGCAACTTCTTGTTCCACTTGCTGAACTGCACCATCCGTGGTTTGTATCCAGATATACGATCTCATCATCTGACAATGGATAGCAACAGGATTTGAACCCTTCAGACAATCCCTCATTAACTTCACAAGCAGATGGTTTCAAAAGAAGAAGCTCAGATGAACAAGATATATTTAAGTTGCATCAGATCACAAATCAACAACAAATATCAAATTCTATGTTACAGAGAGTTGCGGGAAGGAAAAAAAAAAGCAAACGCTTTTAACTCCTTGTTTCTCACTTTTATAATATCAGCTACAAATGCTTAAAAAGGTAAGATAGCGAAAGTCAAGTACTATCCTCATTCCAGGAAAATATGTTGCCGCCCCGCCAGAAAAGAACATCCAAATTTACATTTCCATGAACAATTAATGGAAGGGTCTGCTTTCTACAACTGAGAAACTACCAAGCCAACGGAAAGACATAATTGCACATAATAAATAAATAAATAATAATACAAACCTCAGGTTTTACTACAGCCATATCAACTTCTGACATTTGGCAAACAATATCCGAAAGAAGTATCTCCCTCGGTCGCAGCACAACAAGGCTGCATAAAATGCAACGCTGCGTTTAGAGGTTTCTGAGAATCTATACGAAGCTCCAAGCCTCCAACTTCTCCATCACATTGGAAAGACAGAAAGCTAAGAATGAATCTGTCACTTCTCTCAAAAACCTGCATCAACATAAACTAAACCCTCACTTAAAGAAAAAGGGAATTTACTAATAAACTCATTGTTAATTAATTTCTTCGCGCTGAGACAGATTTGGCGGTTGGCGGTTGGCTGCCAAATCCGAATTGATAATGGTGGGTGCGTGAGAGAGGTAGAGAAAGAGAGTGAGCAAGTTTTAGGTTGGGAGGGAGAATAATTAAGATAGTGACCGCGAAACTTTGCGATTTACCTGAGTGAAAGGTGCGCGCTTTGTCGCCGTCTAAGGCGTTCGCTCCGATAAAACGTCGCCGCACCCACGTGAACCCGTTTTAGCCTTTAGGATTGGTTTGGGTCGGCCCATACTAGTTTTCCTGTTTTTTCTTTTGTAATAAGCTTTTGATAAATTATTTCTTTTTATAAAAATGAAAGATCATACAATTAATGCGGATGGTGTGGAGAAGAGTTCTATTATGAATACGTGTAAGGGTATGGGTAATTTAGTTAAAATTAAATTTTTTTAAAAAAATAAATAAATTGATAGAATTGTTTGTCAAAACTCATAAATAGTGTATATTTACTGATAAAATATTAGTCCAGCAATTAAAATATTGTTATATTTTTGTAAAATTAAAAATATAAATTTAATTTTTAAAAAACATATTTATTAAAAAATACAGCTACGAACCTCAAACAGAATTAATTCTATCCTCAAACAGAATTAATTCTATCCTTAAAAAAAATAAGAATATCAAAATAAAAAAATATAATATATATTTCGATGATATTGCTAGACTCTCATCCTCAAGTTTAAAACACATTTTCCTTTCTTCACGTTATTGAATTTTTTTTTGAAGAGATGGGAAGTTTGGTAATTAGTTGTTTCCTATTTCCGGTCCCTTTTTCTTTAACTTTTTACATTTTGGTCC
>Ga0325403_1003297_pt1 | contig 14699 bp, 13 predicted proteins | sample PopdelMetagenome_19_FD_205665 | JGI IMG/M metagenome (GOLD analysis project Ga0325403, IMG submission 205665) | Populus deltoides microbial communities from Bellville, Georgia, United States - Xylem-PdKOR-R4 | ecosystem: Host-associated > Plants > Phyllosphere > Stem > Wood/Secondary xylem...
ATTAAGAAACCCAAGAATATTTATAAAACAAATATTTATATTTTTGATATGAATATTTAGAATTATAATAAAAATAATAATATTTATAACACAAGTAATTATATTAAGAAACCCAAGAATATTTATAACACAAATTATAATAATTTTGATATTAATACATAAAATTATAATAAAATAATAAATATTTATAACACAAATAATTATATTAAGAAATCCAATAATATTTATAATGCAAATTATAATAATTTTGATATTAATACTTAGAATTATAATAAAAATAATAATATTTTTTATATGAATACTTTGAATTATAAAAATAATAATTATATTTATAACATAAATAATTATATATATATTGTTTATGAGATTTCATGGGCGGAAAGGGCTAATGATCGCTGCTGCCAGCTAACAGACATGAGTTTTTCCTATTTCATCTCTCGATCCGTTCTTACATTTATCAGCACCACAGACCATCAACCTTTTTGATTTTATCGTGCTAAATTGTGGAGTTTCACTGTTAGTGGAGAACCCAGTCTTCTAAAAATTCGTCAAGCATTAATAATAGATAAAAAAAAAATTGATGTAAATTTCAAGATACATTTCATATAAATTACTCACAGTTATTCAATAAATATGTAAACCAAAATCCTTAGCCAATTTCTTACAAAGAAGCAGCATACGAGGCTTCCTAACTAAACACATTTAAACGCATAATAAAATTAATTCTAAATTAAATAATAAAAATAAAACTTGATAATAGATGATCAATATTTATCAAAAAATATCTTAAAAATTGTTATTTACAACCAGTGACTAAACTATAATGTTTTTTAGAATTTAGAGACAAAATCACAATTTCCCAAAAGTAAGGATCAAATTGTAATTCTTCCACCTTCAACCCCAAAACATATTTTCCATAATTTCAATATGATTCGTTCCATACAATTCTTCAATATTTACCTACTATCTTTCAAATATTCATATTTCTTAAGGTATTTACTCATTACAACAAAGATAGAAGGAAGAAAATGACTAACAATGTCCTTACCTCTATCTTTTTTTTTTTTTTTGATAACCCGGGGTGTCACCATGACTAATCCCCGAACCTACTGAACACTTTACAAGCCTAATAGACAAGTAAAACATTACGAGAGTGACAAACATGCATAAAGAGGATCGAATCTGGATGCAAGACCAGAAAATCCTTGCCAGGACCACTAAGCCACGACCTCAAGTGCTTCCTTACCTCTATCTTTCTGTATATAACAAATGGGCTAGCTAATTAACGGGCCAACATATAAAACATTAATGGATTATATATTATGGGTGGGGTTTACATTTCCTCCTCGCCTGTTAAAATAAATTCATCCTCGAATTAAAACTTACTAGCTTGATTGAATGAAGAAATAACGATATTTATTACGTATCATCTTCTCAGGTTCTCGTGTTGCTTCATCACTCAAATGAAGCAATCTCATTAGAACGAAGTTTTCTAATTTGTCTATCCACAATTCTCTCCAGTTGAATCTCACATGACATATCTTCTTAAAATGCTACTGTTTATGGCTCTAATATATGTGATGGAGCACGGAGATACTTCTAATATATGTGATGGTGCACGGAGATACATGGAACACTGGATGTTTAGATGAAAAAGCTGGGTGGAAGAGCTAATCCATATAAGCAACTGCACCAATTCTTTTCAAAATTTTCGAAGGTCTAATATATGTTAGGAGGAATTCTCAGAAATACATAATCACCATCAACAAATTTCAATTCCAATCGTATATGGTCAACATAATTCTTCTGTCTACTTTGTACTTCTTGAGCTTAGTTTGAATTATTTTAATCTTTTCAGAAGTTATTTGCACTATTTCTAGCTTAGTTTCATGTGAGTCATAAAGAGGAGTAGAGAGAGATGGAGGTAGCACAGAGATGACAACAACAGTTTCCAAGCTCGTTGATGACTCCGATGGTCGATTGAAAGGAAGGATTGTGCAGGAACAAGAGGAGCAGTGGGAGAAATATTAGGGCACGTGTTTGGCTTTAGGAAGAAATGGGTGTGGTCAAGTGGATGGGCTCTGGATATTGGGTGGGCGGGGGAGGGGGGGAGTTTTGTGGAAACTGGGCTTTGGGTTTCATTGAAAGTCACATGTTTGGACAAATAGATCGGATCTGTTAGTGGGTCCATGCATTTATATGCAATTTGGGTTTGTGAGTATCCTATGAAAACACAAGGAATGGACTTTGGCTGAAATTTATAGGTGTTGTATGGCTTTGTGAGGGGATAGTATAAACATCCAAATTTTCGCAATTTAAGATAATTTGGTTGTTGATGAAAAAGAACTTCAAATGGAGACTTGTTTTAGAGGATAGGAGTTGGTTGGCGATTTATAAGATAAGTGGCAGTTTGGAATGCGTGAGGCCAATAAGAGAGTGGTATGGAAGTATCATAGAGCAAGGTAAGGTAAGTCTCTACAAGATGATGATGACGTCTTTTAGAAACACCCTTTTGTTGGGGGAGTGTAGGGATCAGTAGTTTAATGGCTTATACCATGATCGGACAGATAGTTTTTTAAACTTAGAAATTCTCCACCATTGTCCGGGTACAAAGTTTTGATGGTGGATTGAAACCGTTTTTCAACAAGCATTTTAAATTGGGGAAAAATGCTAGAAACAAGAGATTTTGCAAACATTGGATAAAACCATATATATTTGGTATAATAATCCACAAAAATAAGATAATTGTGTGCACCACTTAACCCAGTGATGTGAGCGGGACCCCAAACATCAATGTATACAATTTCAAGTGGAGAATGACTTTGAAAACTTGTAGAACCAAAAGGTTGTTAATGCTCTTTATTTGTTAAACAAGAAGTGCATGAAGATGGGAACTTATTTGTGGAAACATGAAGAGATAATAGATTGACAAGATGTTGAACAACTTTAATCGAGGGGTGTCCAAAACACTTGTGCCACCCGCCGATTAAAGTTCATTCATGCACATAAGCAACCTATTTTGGAGTGGAAGAAGTTATCAATGAGTTTGGAAACATGTAAACGCCATTCTCACACGCACCTCTTAGAAGTATTGCCCGCGTAGATCGTTCCTTCACAAGAAAATAAAGTGGGTGAAGTTCAAGAAAAACATTATTGTGTCTGGTGAAGTGATGAATTGAAATGAGATTCTTATGAATATAGGGAACACATCAGATATCATGTAAATGAAAAAAAAAATTAGGCGTGGGTAAAGCTAAAGAACCAATATGTGTAATCGCCAAACTTGTACCATCACCAAGAAGAACTTCATTAGTGTTGTCATACTCAGAGTGAATGGATAAGTTTTGTAGATCACCCAAAATATTATGAGAGGTTACGGAGTCAATTAACCATTTATTTTCTTGACCATTTAAGGTGTCAGCACAGTTAGTAGTCATTTCAGAATATTGGAGTTTTGGGCAGGTCTTTGTTGTGGGCCCATTTGGTCACAATACTGACATTTTGGCTGGAAGAGTCTGTGGCTTGAGATAGGACAGCCTGAAATGTTGTTACACCGTTGGTCTTGAGATGGGCCATTTGAAGAACGGTGCTGGCCTTGTTGACGTGATGGTCCATTTCCTATGTTACTTCCCCTCGGTTGCTAGGTTGGAGAGAAACCAGAACGATGGCTGGTGAAATTTGCAGCAGCCACGAGCTACTATGTAGCATCCTCTATCCTCCTCAAGTAGCTCTCTTGCCCAACAAGCAAATTATAGAGATCTTCAAAAGCAAGAGATTTTTCTCTTGCTCGAATAGGAGTGGCGATCTCACGGAATTCAGGACCTAACCCATGAAGGACATATAGGGTTAAGTCGTCGTCGGAGATAGGGTGATCAATGAGAGCAATCTCATTAGCCAAGCTTTTAACCGTATGAAGATACTCTGGGATCGGTCGATTTCCACGCTAAATCAAGGTCAGTTCTTCCTTGAGTTGCATTGCCCTTGTATGCGATTTGCTTGCATACAGAGTTGATACTTTTTTCCATGCCTCATGAGGTTTTGGCTGTGGCAATGAAGGGCTAGACGGTAGCGCTAAGAATTAGCTTATCTTACCTAACCCAACAGTTTATCGTGGCTAGACGGTGGGGTGTCATCGGAAGAGGGGCATTGTGATTCTCCATTGACATAATTCATTAGATCATAACCAATTAGAAGGGCCTCAAATTGCACTCGCCATTAAGGAAAAGATGAGGGTGTGAGTTTTTAATTTATTGACCTGAGTTGTGATGTAGGAAACAACAAGAGGGGGTTATGAGGAGGAGATAGGTTGATTTGCGAAAGACATATGTGAAATGAGGATCAAATTCTCGTTGATAGTTCTAATTTTTTTTGTTGATTAAGAAATCAATTGTTTTTATCTTCATTTTCACAATTCCATTTTGTCATTCATGAAAATGCAGTCCCAGAAGCTTAAGATATTCTTGAAATGTTGATCTTAAGCATGTGCTCTTCTCTAAGGATATGGTTTATTCTATTAGTGTTATCTTTGTAAAAAGCAACCACAAAACAGATTTCGAAGATCAAGTTCCAATGTGTTTGTAATAAACATGTCTGTTGCCTTGAGTTTGTTTCATTTCCCATACAAAATGTATATAGATAATTACACAATAAACTCGAAAACCCAACCCTGATTTTCTAAAAAAAAATATTTTGTTATTTATTTTTAATTTTTGAATAATATGGGACTTTAGAAATAAAATTCAAAGAATACTAGGTGTTAACTTATAAATTAAAAATTAGAACTTTAATTTAGTTTTTTTTTTACAAGTCTTTTTGTTTGGAATCAAATCAAAATTTTCATTAATAAATTTTATTTTAAAAGGAATCGATGTTAAAATTCAATTTTTATAAAAAATCAAATCGTCAAATCTCTAAAAAGAGAGTAGCGTGGGAAAACTAATTAGAGTCCCTTGGAAATAGCGTGAGAAACAACAATTAAATTATTTGTTGCAGTTTGTCGTCAAGGCACAACTGAAGTCGTCCTGTATAGCAGCAAACTGAATGTCAATTCAGTCCCTATGCTTTCAATTCGAGCACAATTTCATCCCTAAATTGTTAGAGTCAATCCCACAACAGGGAGGATCAGTCTCTGAGGTCCATCCCAAAAGTTCAGCACACTGCTGCCCAACACACCCAAAATAGAGAATAAGCCGCTCCTGATTTGGTGGTTTGGTAGATAAGCAATGCAATTAATTGCCTATTTTCCTGTTTAATTAAGGTTTTAGCAAATTAAATCAATTTAAAAAATGCTTAATCAATTTTGTTACCAGAAATCAAACCCGGAAAGTAAAGTTTTCATGAAACCTCTGGCTAGAATTATCAGGCTATGAAACACAAATGAATATTTTCTAGAGCTATTATCATTTGTCAATAATATATGTATTAAAATGCCATACCATTAAAATTATGGATATTTTTGATAAATCTAGAAAATAATTTATAAAAAAATTATAATCTCTGAAAATATTTGAGATATTTAAATAGTTTACAAAACTATCAACAATTAAAATTTAAAAAAATCACACAATGGAGAATTCTTAACTGTTGATTTTCTAATATCTTCCTTTGGACATAAGTATACGCCTGCTCAACGGTTGGAAATGGTTGTAATAGAAGTACATAACTCCTAATTTTATAAAGTTTGTCATCTAGTCCATCAAGAAAAATATAAACTCAATCTTCTTGAAGAAGGATGTTATACTTCTGTATATCACTTGCACATTTCGTTGGATTTGGGTAGCGAAAATCAATTTCCCTCCATAAGCCTTATAGATTATTGTAGCATAATTAAATGGATTCTCCATTTTGTCTCATTAGAGTGACGCGTCTCTTTAAATCATATACTTGAGATTTGTCATTCCCATCAAAATATGTTGTAGCAATTGATTCTCATACATGTTTAGCAATTAAAAATCAAATATAGTTGTCGATTAGAGAGGGGTCAATCCATTGAGTTAATCAACCAACCCTTAACAATAGAGTTCTCTATCCTCTATCTTCTGAATGTAGAATCATTCGAATCCGGTTGCAGAAGGTCACCATTTATATATCCTAGTTTATCTTTTCCTAAGATATATATTTCAACAATTTGGGATCATAGAGCATAGTTTGTACTATTAAATAATATATTTGTCTTGTTTTATTTATTTAGGGTAGAATAGTATTTTCAGCTTAACTTATATATAAGCTTTTTGTATTTAGGTTAAAGCAAGAACAATAATACAAATCAATTGAGGAGAATTCTAGCCTCTTTCTCTTTCATGTTCGTATTTATTTTTGTGTTAAATGAATTGTTTAAACATGGTATCAGAGCTGGTTTTATGGAACAAGGCTTAATCCCAAACACAGCTTTTATGGATCCAACTCTGAAAAAAAATTTTGAGTGATATTTTGCCTTCCGCTTCTGTAAAATCTGGTATTTTGACTTTCCTTCAGCTTCTGCAATTTGGTATTTATATTCTGTCTCTGCAATTGTTTTGGTATTTTATCTGCTGCAATTTGTGTTATGTTTTGGAGTAATCGTATAATTTCGAGAAGATATTTGTTGAGTATTTGTGATATCTGGTACTTTGTCTTTCACTGCTTTTGCATTCTGGTTCTGTTTGTTTGTTAATTATGGCTACTGAAAGAGATTATTCGCTTTAGTCTGTAAGGGTGAGGTTGGATGGAAATAATTATTCGTACTGGAGTTATGTAATGGGAAATTTCCTTAAGGGTAAAAAGATGTGGGGGTATGTTAGTGGAACTTATGTGATACCTAAGAATACTGAGGAGAGGGTTGTTGTTTTGATAGATACATGGGAAGCAAACAATGCAAAGATCATTACTTGGATCAACAATTCTATTGAGCATTCCATAGGTACGCAGTTGGCGAAGTATAAGACAACAAAAGAGGTTTGAGATCATCTGCAAAGGTTATTCACGCAATCAAATTTTGCAAAACAATATTAATTAGAGAATGACATACGAGCTCTTCATCAGAAGAATATGAGTATTCAAGAGTTTTATTCTGCTATGACAGATCTTTGGGATCAATTGGCTCTTACAGAATCGGCACAATTAAAGGTATGTGGTGCCTATATTGAGCGTAGAGAGTAGCAACGTTTGGTACAGTTTTTAACAGCACTTCGCAGTGATTTTGAAGGACATAGAGGTTCAATTCTGCATCGTTCTTCATTGTCTTTTGTTGACACTATTGTTAGTGAGTTATTGGCTGAAGAAATATGTCTTCAGTTTTATTCTGAAAAGGGAATTCTTTCTACTTCAAATCCTTCTGTACTAGCGGTACCCTCTAAGCCATCCTTTAATCATCAGAATAAGCCTTACACAAGAGTTGGCTTTGATGAGTGCAGTTTCTATAAGCAGAAAGGTCATTGGAACACTTAGTGTTCCAAGTTGAAACAATAGAATCAAGCTTGGAAGCATGGCAGCCAGTCACAACCTAATGCTCATAGACCACCTCAAAGTTATAAACCACTATACCATAATATTGTAGCAGTAGCTTCATCAAGCTCTATCGCCGATCCTAGTACTCTTGCTGAGCAATTTCAGAAGTTTCTCTCCTTACAGCCATAAGCAATGTCTGCTTCTTCTTTCATAGGTCAGTTGCCTTATAGCTCCTCAGGTATGTCACATTTTAAATAGGTCTTAAATTCTAGTGCTTCCTATCATATATCTCCAGATTCTTCATCTTTTACCTTTGTGTCCCCTTCATCCTCCATTCTTGTTATAACTGCTGATAGCACTCCCATGCCTTTAGTAGGTGTTGGTTCTGTTGTCACACCTCACTTGTCTCTACCTAATGTTTATTTTATTCCGAACCTCAAATTGAATCTTGCTTCTGATGGTCAAATATGTGATTCTGGTGATTATTTAGTCGTGTTTTCTGGTTCTTTTTGTTGTGTATAGGATCTGCAGTCTCAGAAGCTGATTGGGACAGGCCGTAGGGAGAATGGACTATATATTTTGGATGAGTTAAAAGTGTCAGTTGTCATCCCCGCCGCTACTATTATTGTTGATTTGTCTTCCTTTCGTTTGAGTTCTTCATCTTCTAGTTTTTATTTATATCATTCTCGTCTAGGTCATGTCTCATTTTCTCATTTAAGATTTTTGGCATCCACGAGAGCTTTAGAAAATTTGAAAACTCGTGATATTTCTGATTGTAGTGGATGTAAACTGGTAAAATTTTTCGCTTTACCTTTTTATCGAAGTATTTCTGTTTCTTCTTTACCTTTTGATTTGATTCATTCTGATGTATGGGAACCTTCTCCTATTGCCACAAAAGAAGGGTCTCGATATTATGTTTCATTTATTGATGATCATACTCGTTATTGTTGGGTTTATTTAATGAAATAACATTTTGAATTCTATGAGATATATACAGCATTTCAAGCTCTTATGAAAACTCAGCATTCTGCTATAATCAAATGCTTTATGTGTGATTTGGGTGGGGAATACACTTCTAATAAATTTTGTTAGTTGTTTGCCTTAGATGGAACCATTCACTAAACTTCATGTACAGATACTCCTGAGCAAAATAGTGTTGCTAAAAGAAAATAGAGGCACATTGTTGAAACTGCGCGTTCTCTCTTATTGTCTGCTTCTGTTCCTAGTGAGTTTTGGGGAGAAGTTGTCCTTACTACTGTAATTTTGATTAATACAGTCTCATCTTCTCATACTTCAAGTTTGTCTCTTTTTAAAAAGTTATATGAGCATGTTCCTGATTATTTCTCCTTTAGAGTTTTTGGTCGTACTTGTTTTGTTCTTCATCCTCATGCAGAACGTAGTAAGTTGTCCTCTCGTTCTGCTATTTGTGTCTTTCTGGGTTATGGTGAAGGTAAAAAGGGGTATCGTTGTTTTGATCCAATAACTCATAAACTTTATGTGTCTCATCATGTTGTCTTTCTTGAGCATATACCTTTTTTTTTATTCCATCAACTACTCATAACTTGACATGACCTGATATTATTCATATATATCCCTTTTTTGAGGATTCTGATAATATACCATCACAGGTTCCTAGTACATCAGATACCCTTTCCCATGTTCGACCAATTTGCACTCATCATCTTGCATGTACTAAACTTTAATCTCTAGCACACCTGAAGCTTCATTCTTATCTATAGCCCTCCAAACTTGATCTGAGATTGTGGATCCACCTCTACATCAATCCATAAGCATTCATAAGTCCACAAAACTACTAGATTTTGCTTATTCTTGTTATTTTTCATCATTTATTTCCTTTTTAGCTTCTATTCATTGTCTCTCTAAGCCCTCTTCCTATAAAGAGGCGATTCTTGATCCTCTTTGGCAGCAAGCTATGGATGAGGAACTTTCTGCTTTGCATAAGACAGATACTTGGGACTTGGTTCCTCTACCTCCTAGTAAAAGTGTTGTTGGTTGTCGTTGGGTGTATAATATCAAGACTAACTCTAATGGGTCTATTGAGCGATATAAAGCTAGGTTGGTTGTAAAAGGATACTCTCCACAGTATGGTATGGATCATGAGGAGACATTTGCCCCTGTTGTAAAAATGACTACTATCCGTACTCTTATTATTGTAGCTTTGGTTCGTCAATGGCATATCTCACAACTTGATGTTAAAAATGCCTTCTTGAATGGAGATCTTCAAGAAGAAGTTTATATGGTGCCTCCTCCTGGTGTTTCACATGACTTTGGTTATGTTTATAAGCTCAAGAAAACGTTATATGGTCTCAAACAAACACCTCGTGCTTGGTTTGAGAATTTTCTATTGTGTTCTCATCTCTTAGATTTGTTTCTGGCAGTCATGATTCTGCTCTTTTTATTAAGAGCACTGATGCAAGTCGTATCATTTTGTCCTTATATGTTGATGACATGATTATTACTGGTGATGATCTTGATGATATCTTAGTTTTGAAGACATAGCTGGCTAGACAGTTTGAAATGAAGGATTTGGGTTCTCTTTGATATTTTCTAGGTATTGAGGTAGCTTACTCACTTAGAGGTTACCTTCTTTCTCAATCGAAATATGTTGCCGATATTCTTGAGTGGGCTAGACTTACTGATAACAAAACTGCAGACACTCTCATTGTAGTTAACGCAATATTCTTCTTCTAATGGTTTACCTTTGACAAATCCTACTTTATATCGTACTATTGTTGGGAGTTTGGTATATCTCACCATTACTCGTCCAGATATTGCATATATTGTTCATGTTGTTAGTCAGTTTTTTGCTTCTCCTACTCCTGTTTATTGGATAACTGTTCTTTGTATTTTACAATATCTTTGAGGTACAGTCTTTCAGAGCCTCTTTCTTTCATCCACCTCTTCCTTGGAGCTGCGTGCATACTCTGATGCTGATCATGGCAGTGATCCCACATATCACAAATCGGTTACTAGTTTCTGTATCTTTTTAGGTGATTCTCTCATCTCTTGAAAGAAACAATCTATTGTTTCTCAATCATCAACCGAAGCAGAATTCGTGCTATGACATCTACTACCAAAGAGATTATTTGGTTACGTTGATTACTTGCAGATATGGGAGTTTCACTTTCTCATCTTACTTCTATGTATTGTGACAACCAGAGTTCTATTCAAATTACTTACAACTCAGTTTTTCATGAACGAACTAAGCACATTGAGATTGATTGTCATCTTACTCGTCATCATGCAAGCATGACACCATTACTTTGCCTTTTATTTCTTCTTCCTTGCAGATTTCTTTACCAAGTCGCATTCCATTTCTCGTTTTTGTTTTCTAGTTGACAAACTCTCGATGCTTGTAGTTGCCGCATCGTGAGTTTGAGGGGAGATATTAAAAAATATATTTATCTTGTTTTATTTATTAAGGGTAGAATAGTATTTTCAGCTTAACTTATTTATGAGCTCTTTGTATTTAGATTAAAGCAAGAACAATAATACAAATCAATTGAGGAGAATTCTAGCTTCCTTCTCTTTCATGTTCATATTTATTTTTGTGTTAATTGAATTGTTTTAACATGTACCATCAAATTTGATATCAATCAATCTATGTAGAAGCAGCATCATATGTCATTGCTGAGGTTGGGGTCTGATTCTGAGTCAAAGGCTAAGTCATTCTTGTAGTTAAATCTTCAAGGATAGCAGTAATACCTTGTTGATTTTGTTCCACTAAATCGGTAGGTGTTGCCATCGTCTTCTGTTTTTGTTGTTATTGTTACAATAGCAACTTTTATTAATTTAAAGGAAAAGAAAGAATGATTTTACATATTGCTCTGATGTTAAGAAAAAATAGAATTTTGGAATCTTTCAATTTCACAATATATATATACACACACACACACACACACTAGATGCCATGCTTGCGCGATGTCGCGGGCTTGTGGCATGCTTGTGCGTTGTTGTGGGTTTGTAGAAAAAAAATATATGGAGAAAAATTGTTGCAATTCACAATATTTTTAAGAAAAAAAGTACAAAGCTAAATTCACAACCAGCTTAATATTAAAAAAAATAAAATCGACAAAGATAATTTTGGAAAAAATCATAAAAAAATGAAAGGAAAAAAAACCAAGCAGTGAAACACTGTAGCAATCTATAGTGTTTCATGAGGAAATCTAAAGTTGTAATTCTCAACCAACTCAATATTAAAAATAATAAAATCAATAAAGATAATTTTGAAAAAAATCATAAAAAAAATATTTAGGGAAACACTATACCAATTCACAATGTTTTAAAAAACAAACTACGAAGCTAAATTCTCAACTAGCTCAATATCAAAAAAAAAAATCGACAAAGACAATTCTAGAAAAAAAAATCATACAAAAAGAAAAAAAACCATGTGGCGAAACACTGTAGCAATCCACATTATTCTAAAGAAAAAAAACTACAAAGCTAAATTCTCAACCAGCTCAATATTAAAAAAAATAAAATCGACAAAAACAATTCTGAAAAAAAACAAAAAAATGAAAAAAAAAGAAGAAGACAATTTTGGGGAAAAAAAATAGGAAAAAAAATATGTGGGGAAAGTTAAAGCTAAATTCTCAACCAGCTAAATATTAAAATCATTTAGGAAAACACTGTAGCAATCTATAGTGTTTTGTGAGAAAATATACAATTGTAATTCTCAAACAGCTCAATATTAAAGAAATAAAATTAACAAAGATAATTTTAAAAATATCACAAAAAAAATGAAAAGAAAAAAAAATCATGCAGGGAAACACTGTAGCAATCTATAGTGTTTCATGAGGAAATCTACAGTTGTACTTTTCAACCAGCTTAATATTAAAAACAATAAAATCGATAAAGATAATTTTGAAAAAATCATAACAAAAAAATCATGTGGGAAAACATTGTAGCAATCAATAGTGTTTTAAAGAAAAAAACTACAAAGCTAAATTTTCAACCAGTTCAATATAAAAAAAATAAATTCGATAAAGACAATTTAAAAAAAATCGATAAAAAAAGGCATATGGAAAAACACTGTAGCAAGGCAAAAATCATGTGGGGAAATACTATAACAATCCACAGTGTTTTAAAGAGCTACAAAGTTAAATTCTCAATCAGTTCAATATAAAAAAAATAAAATCAACAAAGATAATTCTGAAAAAAAAATCATTAAAAAAAAACATGCGGGGGAACACTGTAGCAATCCACAATGTTTTAAAGAAAAAAACTACAAAGTTCAATTCTCAACCAGCTCAATATGAAAAAAATAAAATCGACAAAAATAATTCTGAAAAAAAAATAAAACAAAAAAAAAGACAATTTTGGAAAAAAAAACAAAAAAAATGGAAAAAAAACATGTGGGGAAAGCTAAAGCTAAATTCTCAACCAGCTCAATATTGAAAAAATAAATTCGACAAAGATAATTTTAAAAAAATAAACACGTGGAAAAACACTAAAGCAAAACAAAAATCATGTGGGGGAAACACTGTAGCAATCCACAGTGTTTTTTTTTAAATTACGAAGTTAAATTCTCAACTAGTTCGATATTTAAAAAAATTGAAAAAGATAATTTTAAAAAAAAATAAAACAAAAAAATTAAAAAAACAAAAAAAAAAAGAAGAAGAAGAAGAAGTGAATTTTGGGGAAAAAAAAAGGAAAAAAATGTAAGACAATAAAAAAGGGAAAATAAGCAAAAAAAAAAAATACGTAGGGAAAGCATTAAAACAAGAAAATTTAAAAAACAAGAAAAAAAAGAAGAAGAAGTGAATTTTGGGGAAAAAAAAAAGGAAAAAAAATGTAAGACAAAAAAAAAAGAGAAAATAAGCAAAAAAAACAAATACGTAGGGAAAGCTAACCTTTATCAAGCATATCACCATGACCGTCTACAGAACCAATCTTCACTTTTCGACATCCGTAACAGATATAATATAATAATAACTATGTGGAAAATACAAAAAGGTTACGTGAGGAGTGCAAAAAAAAAAAAAAAGTTGCGTGGAGAAGCTACAGTGCTTTCCCCACGCGTTTTAGAGTTCTTTTAATATATATATATATATATATAAAAGCTAAATTCATTCAAAAAACTAAATTTATTTTATTATGAGACAACAATCAACAAAAATGTGAAAGTCAAATTTTTAGTTTAAATTCAATCTAAGTTAACCAGGATATATAAAAAGGTTGTAAGAGAATTATTTTTTTCTCTTCTGATTCTTGTGATTATCATGACTCTCCCCTCATTAAATCAAAGATTTCAATTTTTAATCTTGAGTTTTTTAGATTTAAAAAATGTGGAAATAATAAGTAATTGGGTTCCTTCTCATGTTATTTTCAATTATGGTTTGTTTATAAAATGATTAAAAAAATGATTATGATTTATAAATATTTGAAGTTTATGTTGTTAAGATTGATTCATGATTATAATGGGTTTAAGTTTAAGTGATTGATTTTAGGTATGTTGTTAAAAATAAAAATTTGTAAATTGATTTGTTACGGGTTAAGAAATTTATTTCAAATTTTCTGGAAAATCTGGATAGAATGGTCCTGAGGTTGAAGATGACAAAATTTTATTTTGGTCCTTGATTTATGAAAATTACAAGTTAGTCCCTAAACTTTAGAAAATTATAATTTGACCCCTGAAACATATTTTGGAATTTTAGGAAGTATTCTTACGAGGTTAATGATATGAATCTCATTTTGATAATTGATTTATGTAATTTTCATTTTAGTCCCTTAATTTTGAATATTTACAGTTTAGTCCTTAAACTTTGAAAAAATTGCATTTGGTCCCTGAAACGTAAATTGAGATTCTAGACAAAATTGAGGATGGATTATGGGTGAAATTTCAGTTTGGTTATGTATTTTTGACATTTACAGTTTGATTATCCAATTATGGTAAAATTATGTTTTGGTCCCTGATTTCTAAAAATTCTCGTTTTAGTCCCTAAACTTAGTAGACTAAACCCGGTTTTCTTTTATGCATTGGAGTCTTTTATTTGTGTTGTTTTAAGTTGTTTTTTTAGTATATTTTGTATATTCATTGTAGGTACTTCTAATGATCATCAATAGGATTTTCGGATCTTTCATCTAATATTCCTTTTACTTCTATATTTTTTGAGTGAGTGAAATAATTTTTAATATGCATGTAATATATATATGTTGATTATATGATGAGTACAACTAGTTAATTTCTTCAATATTTATATTTTTTTGTTTTATTTTCCGAGTACATATCTATTATTAAATTTGCACTCACA
>Ga0325403_1003300_pt1 | contig 14684 bp, 5 predicted proteins | sample PopdelMetagenome_19_FD_205665 | JGI IMG/M metagenome (GOLD analysis project Ga0325403, IMG submission 205665) | Populus deltoides microbial communities from Bellville, Georgia, United States - Xylem-PdKOR-R4 | ecosystem: Host-associated > Plants > Phyllosphere > Stem > Wood/Secondary xylem...
GCAGCAGAGAAAGACCGTGCAATTATCAAACTTTCTTAAGAACTCAGTTTCAATTATAAAAAATGGTGGTTTGAGTCGTTTTACAGTTATGTCTTTGGATTTGTAAGCTCTTATCTTTTCCTCTGCCTCCCTCACCACAAATCAAGAAAACACATGACAACCGAAAATTGTTAGAAGATGATGGTAGTTTAGGAGGTAGTTTAAAGGTGTTAATGATCAAGGATTGAAACGAAAATAGTTTGATAGTTAAGATGTTTAGTTGTAGTGGTCTGGTGAAAGTACATAGTTTATAGTTTGGATTATTTGGAAATGATTGAAGAATGTGGGACAGCCAAAGCAAAACTTTGTCAATAGAAATTACAACATACTAGGCAGCAGAGGAGAGTTTTAAGACTTAGATTTTAAGATTAGCATAGTTGTTTTGGCTTGGTTTATAAATGATGGTTGCGTGGCTATTTATAGCCTTCTTAACCGACCTAAATGTAACAATCTAGACAATGTTTACTATAGCACACCATACAATTTGCTGAAAATTTTGCCTTTCCTAGAACAATTCTAGAGTACTTTGAATTGTGGACTCTCTGACTTTCCTAGAATTATCCTAACTTAGCTTTGCACCAACTTGTAGTTTGCTTACAATAGCACACCATACAATTTGCTGAAAAGATCTTGATTATTTGGTACGTAATAACAAGTATAGTGATTCATGATTGGAGCATACTGATGATAACATCAAGTTTTAAAAGGTGAGAGTGAGAGAGGGAACCTGCTGCAGCTGCACCAACAACATCTTTCATGGAGTCCCTGGTGTTGAGGACAAGTCTGGTTTTGTAGTCACCATGAGTGGCATAAAAGTCAGAGAGGGCCATTTCGATGCAACTCAACGCAATTCTGCCATCCAAATCACTGTCCAGATCAAGAACCACACCAACATTCACTGGGATAGATGTGTTTTCAGCCATTCCCATTCCCGTGAACAGAATCTTTACACAAAAAAAGAAGAAGAGAACAGCCTTTGAATGGTTTTTCTTCATCTTATTGTCCACCTATGGTCGTGCTGACTCTAGCTTAGCTAATATTTTTTGTTTAAGCTTTGAAGGAAAGATCCCTTATTTATAACGCTGAGGACCTTAAAAAGTGTGGTTTCCTCACTGCTAGGATATTCACGATTTGGAAGAGTCAAAGCCAACCATTTTAATAAATTGGTGACCTAAGGCGAGACAATATCATATATTGATAAAAAGGAATCTCCCAGAGTTTTGCAGGCTTGTTTTTTTTTATTATTATTATTATAATAATTGAAATTATATTATTTATTTATGGTTAAAAAAGTTTTTAGGTGTATGGTAATAATTTTTTGTGTAAATATTTTTCGTTTAAAAACGTTTTAAAATAGTATATGTTTATTTTATAAAATTAATTTTTAATATGAAAACAAAAAAAATAAAAAATAATTTTTTTTTTAACAAATCTGTCATTTCGGCTCTCCCAAACGAGAGCCAGCTAAGAATTAAGACTTAAAAGTACATGGACCCGCGACAAAAGACTCTTCCTAGACCACATCTTTTTTTCAATGAATGGGAATGTTTGTTTTCACACTGCACCTTATTTTCAAAATTTTAATTTTAAATTATTTTAATGTATTAGTATAAAAAAAATATTTAATAAAAAATAGTTAATGTAATTCCAAACATTATCTAAAATTACAAAATGTTTTAACAAATATTAATAGCTATCAACCACTGTCCCTTAAAAAAAAACATGAAAACAGACTCTTCACCTAACCCATAAGGCAACCTCAAAAATCAAAATTACATATCTACCCCTTCCCACTTCTCCCTCCACCAGAAGATAACCAGTTGCGCCAGACCCGGAACGCGGTTTCAAAAATTTAAAATTTTATTTTATTAAAAATTATATTTTTATATTTTAAATTATTTTAGTATAATAATTTTAAAAATATTTTTTAAATTTTAAAAAAATATTATTTTAACACAATTCAATATAAAATATATTAAAAAAAACCTCCTAAATAAACCTCATCCACACCTCAAGCCAACGCCGAACTCCAGCTGATAACCCATAGATGCCCTGCCCCCTTCTTCCTCCTTTCAAACCGACAGACAGCCCACAAACCATACGATCTCTTCCCAAAATCCAGACACCAGATATCCCCGCACCATTACTAGCAGCAGAACCGTGAAGACCCAGTAGCGCCACTATCCTCGGCACTATAAAACCTACGCTAAAGACGGTGTTTGAAAATACGATTGACTGTATTTCTCAAAATTTTAAATTTTTTTTTAAAAATTATTTTGCAGCCCACAAAATGGGAGAAGAAGGTGTTCTGTCTCTCTTTGTTTTTTTCTTGATTAGCTTTCTAGAGAGAGGTAAGAGCTTCTCTCTCTAGAAAGCTGTTCTGTCATCTCTCACTGTCTCAAGAAGTTTAGCACGGACTTCAACAAGCAAAAGAGCGGGAAAACCTCAATTTAGCTCTCCAAATATGAACTTCACTATCAATCCCCAAGCCTTTTGGTTTTATCAATTTTCTCCTACACTTTACAAAATTACAACTACATTACGAGAGAAAAAAACCTAATTCAGGAGGCGTTTAGCACTGCGGATACAGACTCATCTACACTGTGGATTTATAAGGGTTGACGATTTAATCCTAAAAAGAATGGAGGGAGACAGAAAAGATTGTGTGTTTGTTTATTGCTTAGATATCATCACAGCATGTCAAAGGTGCCATTCTTTCTCTTGATTCTGGTTTCATTTAGGGTTTGATTTTGTTGGTCTCATTTAGGGATTGACCAGCTCTGTATTTCGGAGAAAGATCCCCCTCCCCAATTCCCTTTTATCTGTCCAGGCTGATTTTTGAACCGTGAGGATTTTACTTGCTTGCTTAGTGTATTGTTAGTTCAAAATACAATAAAGACGATTCTTAATTAATGGTAGTCTTAAATTTTAAGATTTATCTGGTTGAATGTTCTTTCCTTTAATTATAATTTTTGTTTCAATATCGCAACTGGAAATTTGAGCCTGGGCCCTATAACAGAGATACTCGACTGCACAAGCAAGCTGCTTTCAGGTTTTTGGGTCAAGCCTTACGGGAATGCTTTGAAAATGCAAGTAGTGGAAAGCTCTAATGAAGGAATATTACTAGATTACTCCTTTTGCATGTGTTTGTTCAAAAGATGGATTTCTTTTGTTTGCGAAACACTTGGAACTTGGATTGCTTAGCATGCTGATTTTGTTTTCTGAATTTATGCTCATTTTCCAAAATTACAATTTGGAAGTTTTTGTTTTCACTTGATTCTTTGCATTCCATTACTTCAGAGATCTCATTCGAACAAGCACAAATCCGTGATCAATCCCATGCACATCATTTTCGATTCCCAACATGCCTGCCGCTTTTTGGATTTCGACAAAAAAAAAAAAATTTCCCTTTTTTCTCCCTTTGTAGCTGACACTAACAAAGATCACCGTGTTTCAGGTCCGGTCGGTCTCTAGAATGGCCATAGTTGTTTGCCAGGGTTTTCTGAGCGTGTTGGAAGGAGGCTGTCCTCAGCAGATCTGGAGTTGTCTTCTCTGCTGGAACTGTCCCAGGAAACGTTCGGTAATCCATGAACTCGAGACTTTTCTTTGAGTTTCATGGTTCATATTTTTTTAGATAAGCTATGCAAATTCATCCATGTCTGTAAACAAAACTGATTGAATTAGCAATTTTTCCTTTGATAAATTGCAACATTTGTGCAACCTTTTTTTAAATTTGATGAAAGAAGAATTTTGATGTTTCAGATCTCTGTCTAATACAAGGGCCAACTTTTAAGGCCGATTCAATGCACAAAACGTATCTGACCCCGCGGCCAACGGATCTAGTAATCAATATTAGAAGTTAAAAATTTGAAGGAAAAATGTTAAGAAAGCAAGATTGTCTTTTAGAAGATATTGGTATTTATTTTGATGCTTTGAAGGGAAACACCTAACAAGTAAGTGCAAATTAGACATAATTTTTTTCTCCACCGGGAGGCCAAACGTGAGACTTTCTTTTAACAGATCAGTCGTGTAGTAAATCTGGGTCACCATTATTACTGGTGGCGTTTATAGAAACGTGCTCTCAAGTCCAGTCCACACATAGCGCCTAAACCCAACTAATTTTCTGGTGCTGGCCCAAGCACCCCTTCATGGGTCCGGATATTATACTTGGACCCAATTATTTTAAGTGTTGGGGTGATGTAAGTCTGGATGGTCCAGGCATAACATCTTAATTAGGGTGTTGGGCATGGTTGTACCTAATTTCTTTTTATTTTATAGGGGTGCGGAACATGTATCCTAGCCCCTTTATGAACTCGGGCACATACTTCGAGTTCAACATATTTTTTAAAGTTTTTTTCTAATATTTAATATATATTTAGTATTTTATATTGATTTAATATATATTATTTTTAGTAGAATATAACTCAAAATATCATAAAAGTGAAGTTATACTCCAACCTCTTATCTTTATAAAAAGACAAGACTCATGGGTTATAAATACCCCCATGAATTCTTCAAGTTTCAGGTTCACAATCTCTTTATTCTTAGCTTTTTCAGCATATATATTTTGAGAGTCTATCTCTCTAAAATATTATTGTATTTTCTTTCTGTACAAAGTTACTGACTTAAATAACGAAGAGTCCACACTTTCATCAAAGAAAACTTTTCCAGGTACTAGCTACTAGACACCACTTATTACCGGCTACTAACCATTTAGGCTTTCTATATTAAGTCATCAAGCATCTTAACCGAGAAGAATAAATAAAACTGCTTGAACTAAGAGATTAATCAATTATTCAACACATTAGCTTTATTTTTAAAAATCTTGCATTTAGGGACTTATCAACTAATATTTCATATAGACTAAGAGTCGAGGATATACCTATTAGGAATCGACTTCTTCCAAAAAAGGAATCGAGAGTCCTGTAAATTTTAGGTGCCATTTACTTCTCATGAAACGCTTTTTCAAGACAAAACTTATTGGTATTTATTTGTTAAGTGTTTCTGCTTAAAGCACCAAAATGAGCTCCAATTTATTTTAAAAAGACAATTTTTGTGTTAATTAATAATAAGTTTACTTTTTCTTCACCATTTTATTATCGTATATAATCGAAAATTTTACTTTGTTCTTACACTATAATTGTCTTTATAAATTTATTGGTATTTATTTTGATGATTTGAAAGGAAAAACTTAACAATTAATTGCAAATTAAACATAATTTTGCTTTCTCCATTGGGAGGTTGGGAGCCCAACGTGAGACTTTCTTTTAACCAACCAGTCATTTGTAGAAACGTGAACTATGTGCTATCATCTCCCAAACCCCTCTACTAAGAGGGCTACGATGATACTAATCATATTTCACATCAACTATCATGTCGTGGGTTTAATTATGCATCTTATAAGCCTTAGTATGAAATAGATTTATATTATTTTATAACATGTATTTTTATGTGAAAGCTCATTGTACTTAAAATTTATATAAATTAATATTATTTTGTGTTTAATTTTATAAAATAAAATAAAAATAAAAATAATAAATTTATAATTTATAATTTTTTTATTAATAAAACTCTAATACCAATCCAAAAATCATCTAAACCTCAGCTCTCCTTTTACGGGATGCTTTTTCAAGAACCCGAAGGTGGAACGTACAATACCTCCTCTTGAGGATCAACCGTCAAGCTGATTCATACCCACATCATCAAATGTGAAAATAAAAAATTGAAAGAGGATGATTCCGACCCATTTGCATTTACTTGGAAATTTCTCACATTGACATCTAATGTCAACAAGACATGTAAAACAGATACTGTGAACCCGAAGGTGGAGCGTACAATGCCTCCTCACGAGGGTCAACCATATCTAGCTGATTCAAACCAGCATCATTAAATATATTTAACTTATTTGTTAAAAAAATTTTTGGAAGAGGAGGATTCCGAACCATTTGCATTTACTTGGAAATTTCTCATATTGACATCTAATGTCAACAAGACAGGCAAGGCAGATGCACTTGGATGTATGGATATATCGCGTATGATTCTATATATGGAGTAGTTGCCTCGGGTTTGCTGGAGTGGGATTGATACTAATCAAAGATATTCGTTGTCTTATTTCATTGCGTTTACCTTGACTAAATCAAAGTACATGTGGTCAATGGTTGTTGCATTATCATCAGATTCTAAATTTTAAGGTGTCGTTGGCAAGGGGTTACGCTCCCCCTTCATCGATCTTCTTGAGTATGAATTTTTTAAGACTATCAAATTGTAAATACATTAGTACAAATAATTGCGGATTACTTATTTAATATCTTGAAATTTCTTAGATCATTTTGCTCGCATGTTAATTATCACTTTGAATGTGAATTTAGGAAGCTGTAAAAAAAATTATTATAATGCGAAAATTGAATGGTTGGTGATGATGCTCTAGAATCTAGTATGCTAAGTAACCTGAGTTTTTAAACGTTTGAGTTTTTGAACGTTTGGACAATGAAGGATCACATATTCATGTTAATTTTCTTTTCTTCATAACTGATGGCCCAGAAGATTGGTGATAGAAGCATTGACTCCTGCAAAATAGTCCATGTTAATGGGATTTTGGAATTCTCCAATGATTAAGTCAGTAACTTCATAGTGAGAAGTTGTAATAAATGAGTATTAAATTCTAAAAATAAAAATATTTGTTGTTAGCTCATGTATGATATATGCTGAAAATATATTGTAAGAGAATGAAGATTGTGAACCCTTTACCTAGGTCGTTCAAAAAATATTTATAACTTTTGCACCTTAAACTTTTTTTTAAAAGTTTGAAAGTTTTTTTTTTCACATTCAAGTGGGGTGGGAGTCTCTTACATCAACATTACGTTAATGCAAGTGTCTTCTTACATAGAATTAGTGTTAAGGGGAGTACCACGTATCTATAGAAGGTAATCCTATGTCATTTCATACACAACATTAATGCTGATGGGATCAACCCTTATAATTAGTATTAATGTTTATGGACACATAGCTGACTCTTAGAGGAACTTTACAAAGCTAGAGCATAGGGAGATGATGAATCTGGGTTCCCCTATTGTACGTTTAGGTCTGGGACGATCCTAGACCCAAAGATATTGAGTCTAACATCCTTCTAGGTCCAAAGGTACTTGGGTCTAGCTCGTAACTAAGTCCAAAAAAGTTGGGTCTGACATCTTGTCACACCCACAAGCATTTAGGCCTGGCATATAACTTAGCCTAGAAGAGTTAAGTCTGACATCTTGCCAGATCCACAAGCGCTTGGCCTTGGTACGTGGCTGAGCAAAAAAAAATAAGTTTGACATCTTGTCAAACACACATCTGCTTGAAACTGGTACATTATGGGGCACAAAGGAGATGGGTCTAACACCTAATTGCCAACCCTTTTTTCCACCAGTTTTGAGTTTTTATAATGGTCATCTTTTTCTTGACCTCTCTATTCATAGAACTTTTGAGTAAATGCATTTTAATACAAAAAAAGTTGATTGATAAGTTGAATATTTGAAGATTTGAAAAATAAAAAGCACCAAATCCAGCCTCCTCAACCCATTTCCCTAGATTCTATAATAATGTAAGGGGCTGTTTGGTATCCTTTTATTTTTTATTTTGTTTTTTGTTTTGTTTTAAATGAAAATAAGATACAGAAAGGTATTGGTGTTAGTTTTTTTTTTTTCAATAAAATAAAAGGTAGCTTTTACACTGTTAGCTTATTATTTAGAAGTCGGGTTTGGTTCCGCACTTCAGAAAATAGATGTGAATCATGCCTAAGCTTGACTAATATTTCTGTAGTTAGATACAAGGATATTGAGTCTAATATGACTAAGAATGGTTTATATGAATTTTCTAATAGTATGAACTATGTATGCACTTAAATGAGCATTAGCAAAACAGAGAAATAGGAAAGTGAACTTACAAAGCCAAAACCGCCTGTTTGAAATATAGGAGCAACTGCGGTGTATTTAGTGCAATACTCTGACAGAAACACTTTCGCATATCGCAATTCGCCGAAAGCAGCAGCAATACCACCATTTCCACTTCCTCTGGAGTAAAGGTTGTCGTATTCTTCATAAGATTTATACCCCATGAGCTTGGACTCTTCGAATCCCAAGCCTATATAACAACATTTCCAGAAGAAAAGAACTTCTCTGATAGCCCACATACTCCCCCTTCTAATGAGCTCATTTACATCTGTGATTTTAGGCTGCAGCTTCTGGACTGTAAGCAGGCTTGTTAAGCTGACAGTGCAACTCTGTGTGAGGATCAGCACAACGAAACACCATATGATTACCACTACTCTAGACAAGTTGCTAACCACTCTTTCTTCTGTAAATATAAACATAAACTGGTTAATTTGATGTCTAAGACATGTGCATACATAATTTTGAGAACCTGAAATTAAACAAGCACGCATATACAAATATATGATTTTATTAAATATATGACCATGTATAATCTCTATATAAAATATTTTTTCAAAAGAATAAGACAATTCTTTGATTCTTCCCTTGGATTTGGTACATAGTGACTTGATTTATTTGAGAAATTAAACCAAGATTTGTGCTTTGCAAGAACTCCAATTTTGGTGTGTATTGTGAAGCGAAATTTAATGATTTAATACTTTAAATGAGTACTTTTGATTTGTTTTTAAAGTGTTGTTGAAGAACTCCTATGGAACGTTTAGGCTTGATTCAGCAAAGCTTTATTTTTTATAGTCGTCAAGCATAAATGAAAGAAGCTTGAAAACTTTTGAGAGAACTTCTTTACTTGAAGAGAGAGATTTTTTATTTAAAAAGTTTGTCTTGAAAAAAATTTGTATCTCCGAAAATTTCTTACTCATTTTCTTGGTTGAGACCTTCTATTTATAGAGGTTTATATGGCTCTCAGATCTTTTTTCAATATGACATGATTTTATTGATTATTTTTTATTGATATGATCTTGTATTTATGACAAGATATATCTTGAATATCTAATTTTAGTGTCAATCTTTTATTGACCAAGAAATATATGAAAACACATTTATTTTATAAGTTATTTATTTTAATTTTAATTTATTTTTTATTAAAAAATAAAATAAAAATAACATACGGTGATGGGTAAAATTTTTTTGCTTCTACCATATGAGACACACATATATATTGGAGTACTGCTTCATAACAGGAGAAGAGATTCATAAGGGGAAGGAAGATTACGTTGTGCAAAACCAATGGTTGAGAAGGAAATATTTTTTATATATCTAATAATAATTGAAATTAAAAAGTATTTATGTTTGTGTGGTAGTTATTTTTTAAAAAAATATTTTATTGTTTGTTTCGGAACTTCCAAACTAGAGCCAGCTAAGAATTAAGATTTAAAAGTGTGTTTGAATGGTTATGCCTTTTTAAAATAAAAAGTATGTCTTTTTTAATTTTTTGAGGTATGGTATGTGTTTAAAGAATATTGTATTTTTTAAAAAATTCACCACACCTACCTCCAAGCCAAAAAGTACATGGACCAGCGACAAAAGACTATTCCTAGACCACATCTTTAATGTTTATTTTCACAGATAATTTTATTTTTAAATTATTTGAATATATTGAATTAAAAAATAAAATTTAAAAAATATTATTTTATATAGTTTAAAATAAAAAATATTTTAGAAAACAATAATTAATGTAATTTCAAGCATTATCTAAAATTACAAAATGTTTTATAAAATATTAATTGCTATCAACCTGCACTGTCCCATCAAAATAAAAATATGAAAACAACAGATTCCTTTTACCTAACAAATAAGACAACCTTAAAATTTAGAATTACATATATTAGATGCCCTGTCCCCTTCTTCCTCCTTTCAAACCGACAGACAGCCAGCAAACCATCCGCTTCCCAAAATCCAAACACCATTACTAGCAGCCGAACAGTGAAAACCCAGTTGTGCCACTTGTTGGGGATTCGGGTCGGTGATGTACTGATAATTGTTCATTGAAAACTAAGCATACTAATACATAATTTAACATGGTTCGGTAAACCGTCTATATCCACAGGAGAGGTCTATATTATTAGAGATAGAGAAAAGATACAATACAAATACATAAAGGACGAGGATCACTTCACTTTTTCTCTCTTCTTCTCTTCACATCACTCTCTACTCTCTCTCCCTCTCTCTCTCTCTCTAATTTTGCTCTCAAATAATACCTCTATTTATAGGCATCAATAGTAAGGCAAGAGGCCATAAATTATGGCACAAATGGTGGCAGCACACGGGTTGCACCATTTTTGGTTCCGCACTTCAGAAAATAGATGTGAATCATGCCTAAGCTTGACTAATATTTCTGAAGTTAGATACAAGGATATTGAGTCTAATATGCCTAAAAATGGTTTATATGAATTTTCTAACAGTATGAACTATGTATGCACTTAAATGAGCATCAGCAAAACGAGAAATAGGAAAGCGAACTTACGAAGCCAGAACCGCCTGTTTGAAATGTAGGAGCAATTACATCTGTGAGCTTATTTACATCTGTGATTTTAGGCTGCAGCTTCTGGACTGTAAGCAGGCTTGTTAAGCTGACAGTGAAACTCTGTGTGAGGATCAGCACAACGAAACACCATATGATTACCACTACTCTAGACAAGTTGCTAACCACTCTTTCTTCTGTAAATATAAACATAAACTGGTTAATTTGATGTCTGAGACATGTGCAGACACAATTTTGAGAACCTACGTGTACAAATAAATGATTGATTTTATTAAATATATGATTATGTACAATTTTTATCTAAAATATTCTTTCAAAAGAATAAGACAATTCTTTGATTCTTCTCTTGGATTTGGCACATGGTGACTTGATTTATTTGTGAAATTAAACCAAGATTTGTGCTTTACAAGAACTTGAATTTTGATGTGTATTGTGAAACGAGATTTAATGATTTAATTCTTTGAATAAAAACTTTTGATTTGTCTTCAAAGTGTTGTTGAAGAACTCATATGAAGCGTTTAGACTTAATTCAACAAAGCTTTGTTTTTTGTAGTCGTCAAGCGTAGATGAAAGAGGTTTAAAAACTTTCGAGAGAACTTCTTTATGTGAAGAGAGAGATTTCTTGTTTAAAAAGCTTGTCTTGAAAAAAATTTATATCTCCAAAAATTCCTTTCTTCTCTTTCTAGGTTGAGACCTTTTATTTATAAATATTTGTATGGGCTCTAGGTCTTTTTTCAATACCACATGACATGATTTTATTAATTGATTTTTATTTATATGATCTTGAGTATCTAATCTTAGTGTCAACCTTTCATTGATCAAGAAATATATAAAAATTTATTTATTTTTTATGATATTTATTTTTATTTTATTTTATTTTTTTATTAAAAAATAAAATAAAAAAACACAGGATAAAATTTAATTTGTAATTTTTTTTTTGTTTCTACCATACGAGAAACGTATATATTGGAGTACTGCTTCAACAGGAGAAGAGATTCATAAGGGGAAGGAAAATTACGTTGTGCACAACCAATGGTTGATTGGAAATATTTTGTTGTTTTTTTTATAATAATAATTGATATTAAAAAGTATTTATGTTTCTTATGTAGTTATTTTTCAAAAAAAATATTTTATTTTTTTTGTTTCGCACTCCCAAACTAGAGCCAGCTATAAATCAAGATTTAAAAGTGTGTTTAGATATGAGGTAGCTTGTGCTTTTTTAAAGTAAAAGACATGTTTTTTTAATTTTTTGAGATGTTTGTACTTAAAAAATGTTAAATTTAGAAAATGTTTAATCTTTAATGTTTGTTTTCACATATAATTTTATTTTTAAATTATTTGAATGTATTGATTTAAAAAATAAAATTTAAAAAATATTATTTAATATATTTTTAAATGAAAAATATTTTAGAACAATAATTAATGTAATTTCGAGCATTATCTAAAATTACAAAATGTTTTATAAAATATTAATTGCTATCAACCTGCACTGTCCCATCAAAATAAAAATATGAAAACAACAGATTCCTTTTAAAATTGTTGTGCCACTATCCTCGATACTATGAAATCTATTTAATTAAAAATATTGTTGAAATTATATTTATATTTTTTATATTTTAAAATTATGTTGATGTATTAATTAAAAATAAAAAATATTATTTTACTATATTTTAAAATAAAAAATTATTTAAAACCACAATCGCTATCTATATACAAACACAAGCGTTACAACCTGCAACAAAAAACACACTCGATTTTGGCCAGAAATTGCAACCCCTTTCTCACCCCAAAAAGAAGAACCACTGGCAGCTGAGTGGAGGAAAGTCGCTTCCGAATATATGACATACTAACGGTTACCTCAGACCACCCCTCTGACAGCCCCCGGAAACTGATTTCTCCCCCTTCTCTCTCATGGTCTCCGCTGAAAATTCCTAGGCCGATCTGATGTGGCACTTCAGGTGATACAAGCCTTCAATTCTTGATTTGGGAGTCAGTAAAAAAAGATCAGGTTGGTAAGACAAGTACATGCCATCAAGACAATGACTATCAGCTAAAGGGACACCACAAAAAATGGAGAGGTAGAGAAGGACCTGCGGCAGCTGCTCCGACAACATTTCTATGAACAACATCCTTAAAGAAAGGAACAAGAATACCAGAACATGCTTTGAAGGGTACCTTTTCTTCATCCTCTAATTTGTTTCCAAACAATTTAATAAAAATCCAGACAAAAACATGAAGATGGTTGGAAATATGAGGCGGGTTTCTTTAAAACATGGTAACTTAATTTTGGGTAATGCTTTTGTTTTCGTTTTCACAATATAGTTTCTCTGGAAAGTCTGTAGAATTTATTTGGCCGCAAACAAGGTATGCAACTGCTTGCATTTCCACAGTATCTTGGGAAATTGCTGAAGAAAATCTATAATTTGTGATAATAATTTACTAATTCTGAAGCTCAGTTTGATCCTACCTAGCTATAAATATGTTATATAAATAGTAATTCAATATTTAGAATTTGAAGTTCGAGTGTCATAAACGAGGAAATCAAACAGAGTAATAAGTATTCTATAGTATTGCCCCCTGCATGTTCCTTTGGACTTTCCCATGAATTGCCAGGCCTCTGATGGCCTACAATTATATTACAATGCTACAACTGCATCTACAGGTCTATAAGTTTCCCAGTGTCAAACTGTCAATGGTAGCATCTGAAATTCAATATTGATCATGTTCTCCTTCAAAAGAAACCCGTCTATCTTGATTTGGGTTTGTAAGTTGATCAATATTTATTACTACCTCTTGAGATGTTTGACTATCTGGACTGGAATCAACAGACTCTGTAGAAGACTGATCTCCATCTCCAGGGACATAACTAGTTTGAATTGAAGAGGCAGATGGGCTCGGCGCACCCATACTAGGCAGACTAGTGCCATTGCGGTCATTCAGCCCACTTTTTCTGAAAGTATGGGATTTTAAGTCCCTCTGAATAAAGATCCTGAAGAAATTGCGGACTTCACTCCTTATGGAAATTGTGGAATTTAAAGGCCTCAACACTTTTCTTTCCTTGTAGACAAACATGACCATGAAAATAATGAGAGCTAAGAGGGATGCTACTCCAGCAATTAAAAATAAGCCCCAGAAACTCTTGAGACTAAGGCTGTTAGATGTAACCGAGGTGCTGGAATCTGGGCAATTGCTTTGTTTTCCAAACCAAACACTCTCAATTTTCGTCATTTCATCTCCCTCTGTTATGTTTAGAACTGCCCTTGATACATCTGGTACCAGAGGAGAACCTTTAGGGAAGGCCTGAAAATCACAACATAAAGCAGCAAGCCAGTCTTTATCAGGGTTGACAAACTTTGCACTTACAATACATAAAGAGAAATGGAGAGGGGTGAATGAACTTACAAATCCGAAACCGTCTGTTTTAAATGTAGGATCAATCATGGCATATTTAGAGCAATACTTTGACAGAAAGAGCCTCATATATGGTACTTCATCAAAAGCAGCAGCAATACCACCATTTCCACTTCCTTTCGATAAAAGGTCATCCCATTGTTCTGTGGTATTATACACAATGAGCTTGGACTCGTTGAAACCCAAGTCTAATAGTATTCCCTTAACAAAGGAACCCTCCTGGTAGCCTACATACTCCCCCTTCTTAATGAGCTCGTGTACATCAGTAACTGTAGGCCGCAGCTGCTGGACTGTAAGTAAACTACTTAGACTGGCAGTGTAGCTTTGTGTGAGAATCAGCACAACAAAACACCATATGATTACCACTACTCTAGACAAGTTGCTAACAACTGTCTCCCCTGCAATCATAGTTGAAAATAATAAAGTTGAAGTCAATTTGGTGTTTGAGACACTAAAACAAATATGTTAAACGAAAGAAGAAAAATTCAAAAGGGAAAGGGAAAGGGAAAGGGAAAGGGAAAGGGGAAGGAAAATTACTTTGTGCAAAAACCATGATTGAGAAAGAAAACCAGAAGCTAGTGCCAGCTTGATGCGACGCAGGCCCTCTAAAATCTTCATTGATTCTGTGTTCAAGAACCCAGATCACAAATCCAATGAAAATAAAGAAACAAAAACTTGTCACCCAGAGATCCCATGTCAGAGGCCTCAAGAAAACCCATGCATTTTTGCTGTTGTTGTCCACAATAGGGACGATCATGGAGACA
>Ga0325403_1003302_pt1 | contig 14683 bp, 11 predicted proteins | sample PopdelMetagenome_19_FD_205665 | JGI IMG/M metagenome (GOLD analysis project Ga0325403, IMG submission 205665) | Populus deltoides microbial communities from Bellville, Georgia, United States - Xylem-PdKOR-R4 | ecosystem: Host-associated > Plants > Phyllosphere > Stem > Wood/Secondary xylem...
TTCACCTCTATATTATTTAAAAATATAATACTAAATAAAAAAACTAACAGTGAATTTTGATTTGCAATTATTTTAATGTCAAATTACTTAAATTTTGTCAAATTCAATAGTTTTATCTTTATATGTATATTAAATGTGGAGCGGAGTTACTTGGGCCAAAGTCCTTTGATTAATTTTGTAACAAAGGTGCTATTTTTATTTTTCTTTTTTCTTTTTACATTCCCAATTAAATGTCTAATTCAAAAGTCAAACTATAATAAATACTCCACTTTACTTTTTATCCTTTATCACCCTCTAAATTTACTAAAACAAATCAAGATAAAAATGAAAAAAAAAACATAAATAAGGATAGAAATAAAAATTAATTATTGGTAAAAGAAAATTAATATATCTTAGTAATTTCTTTTAAAATTTGGGCATTTTTCTTCAAGACACTTAATCAACGAATAAAAGAATAGCAATTTACAAGGCAAACATTAAATTGTACCGCTCAACAATAACATAGTATTAAAGGACCTCCAACTTGACCTATACTTTAATTCTCTCCAAGAACATAAATCTCAAATATCTAATAAGAAAATTCGAGTAGAAATAAAATCATTTTAACATCATTCACTTAATTTTAATATTTTAAAAAGCTTTAAATAATATAAATGAATTAGATTAGAGATTTTTATAGATTTATTTACGAATCATGCTTAAAGAAAAGTGACTTGATTTGAAATAACTTTGTTTTTTAAAAAAAGAGGGTTAATTGGATAAATGTTATAATGTCACCTACTCAAGTCAAATAAATTCTATAACTTTAAAATTTATTTTAAATAAAAGAACTAATTAACAAGTCAAACCAACTCAATTCAATCATTCTGAATATTTAAAATCAATCATGACATAAAATTGATTCCAAATAAGCTCCTAGGATTCCTTCATGCCGTTATAGATTACAAGATTTGGTAAGTTTACTGTAATTTTAAATGCTTTTTTAAAAAAAAAAATGAAATCTAAGATCATAAAAAGACCAATGAGAGCATGATTGTGATTCTTACAATGAAAATTATTTTTTAAATATTTTTTATTTAAAAATATATTAAAATAATATTTTTATTTTATAAAATTTATTTTTAATATTAATCCATTAAAATAATAAAAAAACAAAAAAATTCAAAAGCATTTAAAAATATAGTTTAACCACGATGTGAAACATACAAGCGAGTCTCGTAGGCCTTCAAATGATAAATTGACGATATGATCACTTGATCTCTCTCTCTCTCTCTCTCTCCAGCGGAAAGTGGGGGGCCAATTGGATTGCATGGATTTCATCGCATCATAGACGTGAAAAAAGGTCTGCTTAATTTCACGCGGCTCCCTCATGCCCGCCTTTTGTTTTCTCTTTCTGCCCCAAATCTTATGTGATTTGGATTTCGCCCCTAATCGTTTAACTTCAAAAGTTTCTTGTCGAATCCAAAACCACCTAATATACTCATCACAAGAATTATTATACCAAATAAAATCCTAAACTGTCATTTTAGCTATTATCTTTAATTTTAACAGATTTAATGGGATAATTAGTTGAATAACTAAAATATATTTTCTTCTACTAAAATGTTATTTCTATTATATATCTACATAGAAAAGCATTTTGGTTTTAAAATTTTAAAATTTAAACTTAAAATTATATTTTTTAACTTTCATATTACTTCATTAATCTTATAAATTATTCATCTTAATTGTATAATTAATCTCATGATTGTATTATATAAAAAATAATTATATTAGTTATATAATTATATTAAAATTAGTTTAATATTAAATATATTAAAATATAATTGACTCTTCTAAATGACATTTTACCATTGTAATGCATATTAACAAAAAAGGCTATATTTATACTATAAAAACTATTTTATTAATTTAGTTCTTGAAAATAGCATCTCCCATTATAGTCGAGATTTTCATACCTTTACCATGGCTATAATTTTTTATAACACAATGTATTATTATTATAGAAGAATAACTGGTATTGCATCTATGGTCCTATGGACTTCGTTTCCTAAAACTTCCAATAAATAACTAAAGACTTCACGAGTCAGGGGTGGCTAGGAAATTACTTAGTATATAACATGGTAGCTTGGAGATCAAATAGCGGCAAAGATGAAGGATCGAGAAACAATGAAAACACACGAAAATACAGGGCTACAGTGACGAAACCTCCTCGAAGCCTAGCCTAGCTGCCTTGGTTTCACCACTGCTTGCATGCTAATTAAATAATGTTGTGATTAGGAGTGAAAATGGTTATGATAACGTGGGGCAAGACACTTAAAACGAAAAGCGAACACACACTCTCATGGCACATAATTGCATCTCAGGCTCATGCTTAATGATTTTGCTTCCCATCAACGATCATCATGTCCCATCTCTAGCAATCATCCCTTCCCATTTTCATTTTCTATCCTTGGTGTTCCTCCTTTCCGGGTATCTTCCCATCATTTCCCTCTATTTTCCCGCCATTTTCTGCTCTCTAAACCGATCGACTAGTAGGGTTGCAGTTCGAGTGTTTCACCAGTCGTTAATGTATGATTATATTGGGTTATTGTGATGCACACCAGCAGTGTTTTTTGATCATGGCTACGTGAGCGATAATATAACTGCACAAAAAGGGGTTTAATTAGTCTCACTTACAGCAAGTTTGACAGTTCATTAATTAATCTGATCGAATAAACCATATAATTCCCCAGTTGACACCTATGTCTCTAGCTAGGTAGAAAATAATCTTGTGGAGGATGCTGATAGACGCAGCTGATTCATGTAGAAATGTGCAGATTCCTGTGTCTCTAGGTAGAAAATGAAATCTGGTCGCATGTTGGCTACACGCAAAGCAAAACTAGCTACTAGCTAGGAATGGACATACTATGTATGTATTGACGATTGGGCTAAGAATCACCTCAACACGTTACCCGGGAGGTTTTGTATCTAGATTTGCCGTCGAGCCCGTCTAGTACTGTAACATTGTTTGAGTTTTAAAGTAATTTTAGCTTGGATTTGGAAATAAATTGAATTTTTTTTTATTTTTTAAAATTTATTTTTAAAATTAGCACTTTAAGACGATGTAAAAACATTAAAAATTTTAATTGAAAATAAAAAATTTTAATTTTTTATAAAACACAAAATTAAACATACTCTTGCTAGCGAAAGATCCTCTTGCAGTACTTGAAACAATAAAATATATATATATTTATAGGTTTGGTCAAGCAAGGGGCCGGCGTGTCATGGTCATTTTATGTTGGTTTCCACCTAGAATGAATGATCGTACGAGCTAAAATGATCATGGCCGGCCGGCCGGCCCCTTTGTTTGACCACAAGGAGTGTGTAGCTAAAATGATCTACATAATTTGTGAACGGTTTTTGGTTTTGCAAAGAGAATCGATTTTAATTGATAATTCTTGTGTCGACGTAGACAATTTGTGTCTATATAAGTACAAATATGAAACATTTTCACCTATACGCATATTTTAATCACAATTTTGTATTTTTAATTAGATGTTTGAGAGTGTAGTATAATTATTTTTCGCTCGGAAATATATTAAAATAATATTTTTTTTTATTTTTTTAAAATTATTTTTGACACGATACATTAAAATAATTTGAAAATACAAAAAATAATTAAAGTAAAGAAAAAAATAAAATAAAAATTAATTTTTTTTTAAAATATTTTTAAAATACAAAATTAAACATAAACATAATCCTATTAATTTAATTTTTGTTTTCTTTTGGTGTAGATTCCTGAAAACCAAATGAAAATAACCGAGTAGTAAGAACCTTCCACGACTCATGCTTAGATGATTCGCAGGAAATCATAACAATCAATTCCTATCTCAAAACCAAGAAACTAATATAAAAAAAGAGAAGGGGAAACAGGGGATCATTTGTCAAAAAAATAATTAAATTTGGAGTGACTTTTTTCTTTTCTTTTTTCACACACTTAGATTTCAGTCTCTTAAGTATAAAATAAGTATTAATATTGGTCAGTGGTTGTTGCACCCAGCCACCCAGCATAACTAGCTCAGCCCAGACCCATAGGCCTAGCATAGCAGGCAAACCTCGCAGGCCTGCTTCGTTTTAAACTTTTTTTTTTTTTTTTGGGTTACAAGGAGGGGATAAAGCCCCAACGACGAAATTATGTCAATTCCACATCAAAGAAAGACAAAGCAAAGTAAAACGCCACCTCTATCTCCAAACAAAAATCGAATTTTGTTGACCAATCAACAACTCTAATAGCCTCTGTCTACTCTGCAATAGTTTGGAAAAAAAAATAAAACTCATCTAATTTATTTATCCTTAAGTTTTGTTTGTTTTCATTCAAGAACTAACATGATTGTTTATTGATTAATATTTGCAATATATAGAATACCATGCTTTCTAGAAGCTAGCCATTAGACAGGGTGGTTGACTGGTGTCTAGGCGATTTTAAGACATCCCTGTTTTCAAGCTGGGTGGTTCGATCACTTTCCAATCATAATATGTGGTTTTTGACGAGTATTAGAGCTGGAAATGAGTTGACAATACGGGGGAGGCAGCGCGGTGGCACCTAGCTGGCTCCATATTCGTTGTTTTAAGACACTAAAACTCCCTGATAAAGACACGGCTTTAATTTTGGATAAGCCATTAGAACAAGAATGAAAAAGACAAATGTAAGTGAACTATGACATGATTAAAACTTAGCTAGTAATTATTTTAAAATCAATTAGTGGTCTTGTCCCAATGCGTAAGCCACCAAATAATCTCGGATGCAATGTTTGGACTGTTAAAACTATATCCATTCCCCCGGAGCATCTGGTCCCCTTGCTTATTTGGCGAGATCATGTTCGAAGCACTGGTGTTGAGTTAGGTCTAGAGCACCATGGGTCTGCCGGGCAGGTTCAGAAAGCTCGAAGATTGATCTCAAATAGGTCTAAAGTGCCTAGATATCGATCGGCCGTGGTTCGGATCCGTTAATTGAAAAACATGAGATCCGATGCCTCAAGCACGTGTAGGGTGCTTCAGTGTTAGGTCAAACTAGGCCAAGTTCACTGCATGTTGAGCCTATATGAGGCTAGGTTTTGTTGTGTTTGGTGCGTAACACAGGAGGTAAGAGCAGGACAAGGGTTCAAGGGTTGGTTCAGGTTAGGTCCTGGACTCCACCAAGAGTTATGTGGTGCTGACTTGAGGACTTTAAGTGGTCGAAGGGAGGCTACACCATGTCTAAGGCACTCAAGGTTCAAGCTAGTTCTTTGATTCTAGATGTCGAGTTTGTATTTGATCTGAAGGATCGATAGTTGGGATAAACCTTGATATTAGAAAGTATTTCATGTCTAAGGTGCAGGGATCTAAGCTAGGCTAGTTTAGCCTTGATAAATTAAACACAGCATTAAGTAAAAGATTTAATCAGGGTTTTCGAATTTCTTGATTAAACTTCTAAACTATAAAGAAAATTTGTTTAACATCTTAGATTGAACCTTTAATTGTAGAGAAAATCAATTTAATCTATCTAAAATTTAATAACTTACAAAAATTGTTATGAAAATAACACACAATAATGATTACATAGCAGCCAAACTAATATAAACTAAAAAACATTCAAAAAAACTAGAAAAGTAAAAATATAAAAAAAATTCAAAACAACATCTTCTTGATCTAACCTTAACTAACTAGATATAATGCCCAACCCTATTCGGATCTAGGCACGGAGAACATTGTGGCAAAATTCAAACCTAATTTTAAGACTAGATCAAAAGTTTTAGTTTTTTAGTCAGATAAGAAATTTGATGCATTTAAATTTTTTTAAATTTTAATTTTTTTATATAGTATATAAACATATTCATTAGACTTTACAAGTTAAAATTCAGTATTTATCTTGATACATCTTAATCATTTTAAAATGAAATTGCGTCAATGAATCCACTTATTTGTAATGATAAATACATCATATTTTATAGATCTATAACATTTAAAGATAGAGTTTGGAATGCTAAATTCAAGAAAATTTTGAAGGCATCAAACTAACAACTAAAAAGATTGAATGTTTTTAGGCATGCAAAAATTTTGGGTCTTCCATAACATGGGGCACATGTATAAACTAGTGTTGATCTAAAGTTACTAGGTTCAGACATATCTTGACTTGATTCCTAAGTAACTTTTCCTTAATTTTAATTTCATTGCATTACAATATAATTATACAGCCAGAAAAACTAATACAGTGGACGATTCAATTGCATTAAATCATATTTCTTATATTACAATACATCGTTCTACACATGTTTATGGCAATGACCAAAACGTAAGACTTTTTACTCCGAGATCGCTCGCTCGCTCGCTCGCTCGCTCCCGTTCATTCCATGAGGATTCTCCTCGTACGATCCTTTCTTAAACAAAGATAAAAAAAAAAAAACCTCCGTCAATCCTGCCATTGTCTCTTTCCTCCTACTTACGAGTTACGTGCCCTTTGCTTGGCATCTCCATTCAGTCAACACAAAATTCCAATGGTCTCCACCGTCGTTCATTTCTGCGAAACCGACAGATACTGAAAAAAATCTCACTTATGACTTGCCCTCTCATACCAAATCCTGTGACTCACACGAAGAAACACCAAATTCTCTCTCTCTCTCTCTAGCCTCTTCAGCAAAATAGAGCTCCTAAATCCTGCCCACCCGCCCCACCGCAACCCGAACCCGAATTCCCATTCTGTGGGGTTCGGTTTCGGGCCTAACGGGATGTTGAGCTCTCAGTTGCCGGACATTGCGGAAGAAAGTAGCAGCGAAAGAGTTTATGTGGCTTTAGGGAATTCTATAGAGAAAGCTGTGAGCTTGCTCAACTGGGTTTTAGAAAGCCTGGGAACCAGACAAATTTGTTTACTTCACGTTCACCGTCCTTCTCCTCTGATACCTACTCTCTGTAAACTCTATCTTTCTTGCTTCCTTTCTTTTTTTGTTTTTGGTCTATGTACTGTACTCGAATCTTGAAATGTTTGCTGAATTCAATTTATTTCTTGTTTTGTTTTCAAATCTTGTTGTTTTTCACTTGTTGGTTTATTTTTAGAAAGTTTCTTGGATCCAAGATGAGACTTTTCTTCATTCTTTAATTTACTGTTAATTTTTGTTAGGATTTGTTTTTTAATTTGCTTTACGACTAAGATATGTACTTTGATTTCCAGTTATATAGGAGTATATAATCACATCTTTGAGATTTTTATTGTAGTGGGGAAGCTTCCAGCTAGTCAAGCAAATGCTGAAGTAGTGTCCGCATTTAGAAGGGAGGAGAATGAACGGACGAAGAAACTTTTTGATTATTACTTGATCATTTGTCGTAGAGCAAAGGTGTGTTATCTCCCAGATCAGATCTCTGTACATGTAGGTGAATGATATTTTAATTTTGCCTGGAAAGTGATTTTGATGTCACTGAACTGTAAGCGAGGACACTACTCTTCCTGATCTACTTCTGCTGTTAAGAAATGCAGCTTTGCCTTTGACCCTGCTGTCAAGCTTAATTTAATAGCAACTTGATTTAACTGTATTACTTTTATGAATCTGCATGTAGAGTAACTAGTTGAATGATTCTTCATTTCAGAAATTTGTTTTCTTTGCTAATCATCTGAGGGAAAATGTTCATTGTGCAGGTTGAAGCAACTATTGTTACAATTGAAAGTGACCAAGTTCATAAGGGAATTGTAGAATTGGTGAACAGACATGGTGTCAGGAAGCTTGTTATGGGGGCTGTAAAAGAAAAGTAAGCAGACAACCAGTATTATCACAATCACTTATTCCAGCATTTCGGTGATCTCCATTAAGTGTTTCTTTCGTGAAATACTTTTGTTGATTCTAGCGGTGCAACAACTGTCTTTGTGCGTAGTTTCATGTTTGTTAAATCTGTAAGCCATGCACCGATAGATTTGAAAGTAAAACTATAACACATCATCATCTCTCAAGAAAAATATACATTCTCTGTCAAAGACCACTCTTTTTTTGAATGTTACTTCAGAACAGGAGAGTAATACCTTACTTATCATCTTGCCTCTGTAGCAAATTTCATCAGCAGTCTTGTATTTCTTGGCACAAACTTTCTTTTACTATCTGTTTTACATGCTGGAGCATTATGCTCTACTGGGAGCTTTAGATGTTCCTTTCTATATTCAATACTATTGGTTTGATACAGTTGTATGAAGGTCAAAAAGAGCTCCTGCAAAGAAAACTATGCTGCGAAACATGTCCCCTTGTTCTGTGAGATATGGTTTATCAACAAAGGGAAATGTATATGGACAAGAGAAGCTTCTGAAAATTCAAATCTTCTCCAGGGTTCATTTAGTTCAACAAGTAGCAGCTGTGCTTCAGGATGCACTTCCACTGAAATGAGAGTGTCTTCAGGTTCTGATCCAAAAGTGGAGGAAGAAAGCTCATATTCTCACATTGAAGAAGTGAGTTTAGAAGCAGAAGCTTTGGGGAATGAAGCATTTGAAGAGTTGTTGAAGTGCAAAACGTTGGAACTGGAAGCAATGGAAGCTTTCAGCAAGGTAACCACACTTCAGCATTCCCGGTTCATTTCTAGATTCGGTTTGTAGATCATGTGGCTGTTTCCTGACTCCTCTGAGTGTAAACTCTGGAGGAGACTGTAAATTAGTGGTCAACTCACTTTGTGCCCAGCATGTTCTGAATCTTCTGGGTTGAAACTTCATCATTCTTGTGCACCTCACACCAGAGGTCTGAATCAATTGTAAGGAAATAAGGTCAATTAGTCAGCAAGCAAAGAAAATTCGGGATGCCCTCCACACATTTTTCACTTTTATTTGTTGTGAAGTTTCGATTTTTTTTTTTAATCAGGCGAACAGATGAAAAATTGCTTAAGAAATAGACAGTAATGTTTCATGTTCTTTTTCAATTTGTTTCTATAGCTTTCCTTTTCAAATTACTTGCTGTAATTTTATACAAATTCACATCATGGAATCTGGCAAGTTTTCCCAAATATATTTTCTCGCCCTATCATTGAAAAATCTTAAAGTGCCTACATTTTTTTTTTCTCCGAGATGTTTATTTGGACTTCCAAGTTAGGGGAGTGTGCTAGCTATTTGAAGATTTAAGTAACATTTGATTGCAATAAAAAATAGGTACTCCTAGTCATTTCCCTGTGGCTAACTTTGGTACATGCTGTATTGGTTCTTCATTGGAGAGAATCTAATTACTTTCTTCTTATCAGGTCAAAATCTATGAATCTGCTCTTGTACATGAAGTTCAACTTAGAAAAGAAGCTGAAGATGCACTCAATAATACAATACAGGATCAAGAAAAGCTATTGAAAGAGAAAGATGAAGTAGCTAGAAAGCTAGAGAGAACCATGAGAAATGTTGCTCTTCTGGACATTCGTGCACAGGAAGAAAATTGCAGGTGTGAGGAAGCTTCTGGAGAATTAAAACTCATTCAAACATCCATTTTGTCTCTGCGGCAGGAAGAGCAGAGGATCCGACGGCAGAAAATGGAAGCTGTGCATTGGCTTGAGCGGTGGAGAAGCTCTGGGCAAGCAGGAACTGCAAACTGCAATGGTTTTCTTGGAATCACTGAAGAGTTGCCTGAATTAGCAGAATTTTCTTTGTCTGATTTGCAAACTGCTACGTGCAACTTCTCTGAGAGCTTCAAGCTTGGTCAGGGAGGTTGTGGTCAAGTTTACAAGGGTGAAATGTTGGGTAGAACTGTTGCTATAAAGAGGCTGCATCCAAATAACATGCAAGGGCAATCAGAGTTTCAAAAGGAGGTTAGAGCTCTTTGTAACTCTCTCTCTTTCTGTCTATGCAGAGAGAGATATCCCATATAGTTATTTGGATGTATCACTACTAATCCTTTCAATGCCTTACTCATGCCTTGAGTGTCCGTGGGTATTTGACAATTATTTGGACTATTCACTATTCGAAATGATCTTCATACTTTGATGTTTGGGATGATCGGCAAACAATATGCAGTATTTAACGAGACACATGTTAAACCATCTGATTTGGAATCTAGAATTTCCCAGCACCATTTATCTCACACAATATCTCTGAAATAACCTTTAGTATTTATTTAAGCAGGTCCAAGTTCTTGGCAAACTACAGCATCCTCATCTGGTGACTCTGCTTGGTGCGTGTCCAGAAGCATGGTCTCTTGTGTATGAGTACTTGCCCAATGGGAGCCTCCAAGACCGCCTTTTCCAGAAAAACAACATTGCCCCCTTGACATGGAAGATTCGAACACGTATTGTTGCTGAAATCTCAAGTGCCCTTTGCTTCTTGCACTCTTCCAAACCTGAAAAGATTGTCCATGGTGATCTGAAACCACAAAACATCCTGCTAAATTCTGAACTTAGCTGCAAGATATGTGAGTTTGGAATTTGCAGGTTGGTAACAGAGGATAGTCTTTATCAGCCAAGTTTTCATTGGAGCACTATTCCAAAGGGTTCCTTTCCATATACAGATCCAGAGTTCCAAAGAATTGGAGTCTTGACACCGAAGTCTGACATCTATGCCTTTGGAGTAATCATTCTACAGCTACTCACCGGTAAGCCTCCTGCTGGATTGGTAGGTGAGGTGCGTAGAACAAGGAAATTAGCCTTGATTTTGGATCCATCAGCTGAATGGCCAATGATTGTGGCAAGGCGATTGGTGGATTTGGCCTTGCAGTTCTGTGAATTGAGCAGTAGGGGTAGACCAGACCTAACACCTACACTGGTAAGGGAATTGGAACATCTGCATGTTTCAGAGGAGAGACCGGTGCCATCTTTCTTCTTGTGCCCTATTCTTCAGGTAAGATGGCACGCATTTATAATGAAACTGAGAATAACATGATTGGAGACCACGTTTTACACTACAGAGACACACCCTTTCTCCCCCTTCCCTATATTCTTTTTCCAGCAATTATTTCATTTTCTAGATATTCACATGCAGTGGCTTGGTTTAATCAGCGCATACAAGCTCCTTGTCATTTTGAAGTTGAAAAATCAGTCCTCCAAAGTGCAGTTTTTAGCAAGCATTCTGATTACCACAGAGCAGGGTATTTTGCTCAATTTGTCTTACATATCAAATGGTTTTCTTTCAGGAAATAATGCACGACCCTCAGGTGGCAGCTGATGGGTTCACGTATGAAGGAGAAGCCTTGCGTGGATGGCTGGCAAATGGCCGTGAAACATCTCCAATGACCAATCTGAGATTAGATCACTTGCATCTCACTCCCAACCATGCATTGCGTCTTGCCATTCAAGACTGGCTTTGTAAATATTAGAATCCCATGCATTCAGTTATATTGCGTGTTAATCATGTTTGTATAGATCGCATTCTAGGCTATCCTTGCTTCACCGTGTATAGATGATAGAAATAGCTGCATGAAACATAGCGGTTAGTGTTTTAGATGCTGCATTGGTTGAGTTAAATTCGGCTGTTCGATTATTTGTACAAAATTGTTTCAGCCAAGTGAATGAAACCTGAAAACCATGTGTCATTCGAGATGGATATGTATGGATGTCTGAGAAATTTGAAGCTTCTAACTAGAAATGCTAGTCTTTTTGAGGCAAACACTAGCCATTGTGCTAGGAGACTGTTAAAATTAATACATCTCTAACAAGTATCAAGTCTTGATCAAAAGCAAAACCGTTCATAAGCGTTCACAAAATGCTAAAGAAACACATCTTATCTCAGTATATATTAGCATAATAGAAATTCAATGCTCGCTGTGTTTTCCGTGGGTTACAGGATTGTACAACCGGCAACACGTATAACAGGAACAAACCTTGGCCACTGACTCATGCACAAAGAAATTTGCAGACGCAATGTCTACTAGATTGAAATCCTAAAATCCTTGCAGGATTTCATCTCTTGCTCAAAGGAGGGATGCAGTGGTTTGGTTCTCGGCGTCACTAAAGGGGTGGTTTTCCTCTATAATCCCTGGTTCATCTCTCCTGCCAACCAAAAGGGGATTTCCCTCTCCTGTGCCGTTCCATCGATGTAATTCTTCCTTCTTAGGAACTAAGTTTTCTTTGAGACTTGTTCCAGGTTTCTCGGGCATTTGGCAAACGTTGACGGTACTTTCCCAAGAATCCAGATTCGCCCTTTTCTTGGCAGACTCGGAATTTGTGTCCTTGTGTTGCACTGTTTGGATCAAAATTTCTTCTTTCGGGGATAAGAATTGATTTTCCCAGGAATCGTTGAACTGAGAATTACTTCTTGCAAATGTTCCGTTAGATGATTCCTTTAGAATGCCTTGCGCTGATGAAAACCTGTGGCATAAGCTCCCAAATCCCCGAATCTCTCTAGTCACCTTCCTAGCTCGCTCTCTCTCTTCTTTAAGAAGAGGTCCTTCTTCAAGCAGCTTCAAGATACTCTCTGATTTCTTTCGAACAGCGAGACCCCAGTTGAATCTGCACATATTTTTTTGTTACTAGTGACGACAAAGACAAAAAAAAAATGCTGGTAGCTTATATATACATGTCAAGTCCATGAGAAGAAGATAAATATGAATACAAGCATAAATAGAATCACAGACCCTTTTTCATCTATACACTGAAAGCTTTCCATCTCCCTAATAACATCTTGGTCAATCTGAAACTCCCCTGCCACACTCTCTGGTCCATGAGTCAACAAGTGTTCAAGTACAATAAGGGAATTGTAAGAGGACCTCCAGTTCTTTCTCTCAAATCTCGAGAATCTGACTTGGCCGAAAGGTTCAAACATACAAAAGTATCCTAGTCAGGAAAGAGATAACAAGAAGGAAAATAAATCATGAAACCAGAAATGAAAACCTCTTGTGTAGAATCTCCACAATTCTCCAAAAATCATCGACTTCAAAAGCAGCCCTTGAAATGGATCCAAGGGTAGGGTTGTCTGGTGCCCATGGATTCCCACTTGTAACTTCTCCAGTCAACCTTCCAAATATTATTGAAGCACCACCAGGAAACGCATATAACCCAGATCAAAAAGACATACATGCTATGTCATATGAAACCCTTGTTGAAATAAATCACTACTAGACTACTAGCTGTTTAAAAGTTCAATCTATAAAATAACTAACATGAGCCTTACAGTTCTGCCGGTGTGACATCAGTGAGAGCTAGTCTGGCACTCTTAATCTTTTCCTTGAAGAAGAAAGAAGCTTGCTTCTTAAGTTCATGGAATGATGGTGTACCCATGTTGCTGCTGGTATTGCCTTTGCTTAAGATAAACATGATTCAGAATCGAGGGTCTGATGAGTTGAAGGGGGAAAAAAATCAGAGCACCTAAGAAGAGGAAAATTGGGAGCTATTTTTACATTAGGGCTATCCTTCCGATAATATTAATTACTTGATGAAAGAAAAAAACACTTGTGCTTACCAATACAACCCTTGCTTCAATACTAATCCAAAAAAGTAAATAATGTGGGACTTCCACTTGTTATCAAGAACAAGAAGTCAGACAAAAACTTGGATTTTTGGAGTGGACAAATTCAACATGACATCTGAAGTGAGGGAAGAAAATTAGGCCTCGCATTGTTAACAGCGATGCTTTCAAAGTAAAGATGCAAGGGTGAAAAGGATGTCTAGGTTTTGGATACAAAATAGATTTTTTTCTGTCTGCTATGCACCGCGGGTAAAGTTAAAGTTTTTTAATATAAAAAAAGATATTTATGTGATGGGATGATAACTCGAGTTAATTTGACAAATACATAAAGTAGATTAAAATATTTTATAGAATAAAATATAAAAAAAATAACAAAGCTTAAGGTTCAAAAACCTAATCTTAAAAGATGAAATTAAAAAAAAAATCAATTTAAAAGAAAGACTTCAAAGAAGAAAACAAGAGTCAACTCGGGTTTACTCTATTAACCTATCACACACGACATGAGATCAGGATTAAATTTTTTTAAAAAAATGAGCAAGAAAAAGGATCGAAGTTAAATAAATAAATAAAAAACATTGAAAAAAACCGAGTCACCTTGGGTTAATCTGACTAATCTGCAATTCAGGATAACCTCGTAGAAAGAAAAAATATAAAAAATCAGAAAGCTCAAGATCTAATACTCTAATGTTAAATGATAAAATTAAAAAAATAAATAAATTAAAAAAAATTTAAAAAAATCCAAAACTACTTAGGTTAACTTTGACTAACTCGCAAATCGGGATAACCTATAAACTAAGAAAAGGATATACATAAAAAAAATTTAAAGAATGAAAATCAAAATTAGATAAAAAATAAAATAAAATGTTGAGAGAATTTATTTTTAAAATAAGATAAAGATAAAAAAAAGAGTAATTAAAATAATAAGAAGAAAACTTATAATAAATAAATACAATAACATATTATCAACTATTATTTTACTCGGAAACATAATTAGTAATCTTAACCAAACGGTTGCACAAAACGAAGTTAGTTGGAAAAATAGTAAATCCTTTGCATTTCTTTCTCATCTATTTTTATTACATTAATTGATTAGTTAGTGTCTTTACCAGTATTGCCGTGAATTTTTTCCTAGAAGTCTGCGTGGTTAAAACACCGAAAGTGCCCTTCTATTTTATTGGAACACGCTCTTTCTCATTCCTGTCTCTTTGTATGACTTCCTTGCAATTTCTTATCTCTTTATGCATCCTTGTAATTTTAATTTATTTAATTTAATTTAATTTATAATTTATATACAGCATCGCAGCAGCGATTATCCTCCTACATAAA
>Ga0325403_1003303_pt1 | contig 14680 bp, 7 predicted proteins | sample PopdelMetagenome_19_FD_205665 | JGI IMG/M metagenome (GOLD analysis project Ga0325403, IMG submission 205665) | Populus deltoides microbial communities from Bellville, Georgia, United States - Xylem-PdKOR-R4 | ecosystem: Host-associated > Plants > Phyllosphere > Stem > Wood/Secondary xylem...
AATGAGTATTGCCTTTACTGTGCGGGGTATGGATCATAAATAAGATTGGTTAATATATTATCATAAACAATAAAGTGATCATTTGTTGCCTCATTATGAGTAATCAGTGCATTTATTTTCCTTCAAACTACAACAGCACACAGATTTCTTGTGTATCCAGCTCCTGCTTGCTTGCACAGGTGCACTGAACTTATGAACGAGAGCTTATTTGTAACCTCTTGGCAGTGCCATAGGTGGGCACATGACTATAGAGCAGTGTCGCAGCTAGGCAACCATTACACGGCGCGCCGGAACTGGCATTCAAGTGAACTGAACCATGAGGGACGTGTTAGTGAACGTGTCTTGTAGTCAATTGATCGGTTATACGTAGCATCAATTGTTTTTATTTAATAAATATAAAATATTATATTGCTTAAATCATTTTGTTTTAGATGGATAATAAAGGACATTTTATTTAAGACATCAATGTTAATGCTCTTCTAGCAAATAATGATGTTTATACTCCAGCAAATGATGTTGTTGCTCCAACAAAGAGCAACCTTGTTTCAACCACTTCTACAAATGCTACTTGCAACAAAGGTAACAAGAAAATAAATGTGACCTTTAGAACTATATTTAAAGTTTAGCATCATTTTGATATATAAAAGCGTTGCAATCCATTATTAAGGAGATATGTATATAAGTATTATCAATAAGATTATACATGTGCTCTAAAGACTCGTGGAGCTAGTAATTTATAGACATGCTTAAATAGCTTGTGTAAGAAGTTTTCTAGTAGGTTTAAGTTTGATGACAAAAAACAAAAAACATTGACTCAAACTTTTAAAGGGGTTAAAGATGGAACTGAGGGTACTCTTAAAGCTGTTAATTTTAGTTAAGAAACTTGTAGAAAGACACTTACTAAGATGATTATTTATGATGAGTTTTCTTTTAGAATTGTAAAAGATTTAGGATTTAAACAGTTTTCTCGAGCCATGTAACTCTATATAACCCAGATTTTGTATCCCCTCGTGAATCACTATCACAAAGGATTGCTTGAACCTTTATGCTGAAAAGAAGACAAAGTTAAAGAAAACCATTAAGAATAAGAGTATGTCTTCTCATTTTTCTTATTCTTTTATTCATTGAAACTCGTCACTGGTTTCACCAATGATACAAGTTTTAAACTAAAAACCATAACCCTCATTTTGACTTCAAGAATACCTTTAAATTTGTTTATAGAGATCATTTTCTCTTACATGAAACATTTATTATCATTCCTATTATTTATTCATTTCTTTCATACCGAATCTCCATTACTCATCGAGACCTCATTGCTTCAATTCTATTTTTTTTATTATTTATTTTTATTTACAGGGGTTTACAATATGTTTTACATGTGTGTACAAAATATAAATTACATATGTGTCACAAGTTATTGGGTGGATGATTGGAACTTGCATAAAAGAATTTAAAACTTTTATTAAGTTTTTAATCACAAGCATAAGACCATTGTGAAAATGATAAAAGAGCATTTATAGAATTTTAACAATCACATTAAATAATACAAGTTCTAATGACAATGTCATTAATTATTTAGAAATAAGGACTAAGGATTGGAAGTTTATAGTTTCAGATAATGAGTTTATCCATGTTAAGTGTTGTGCTTGCATTGTTAATTTTCTTGTCCATGATGGGTTAAAGAAGTAGATGAGTCAATTATTATAATTAGAATCGCTATTAAAATTATAAGATCTTTTTCTAATAGGCTTATGCATTTTAAGAAATGTATGGAGAAATTGAAAGTTAAAAGTAAAATTAAGGTTTGTTTAGATATCCTAACTCATTAGAATTCCATTTATTTGATGTTACATACAACTATAAAATTAAAGAAAGTGTTTGATAGATAAGATGAAGATAATCCTTGGTATTTGATGTTTTTTTTAGAGGTAGATTCAAAAGGTAAAAAGATACATAAAGGACCTTTTAACAATATAGATTGAAAAAATACATGAATTTATATAAAGTTCTTGAGATTATTCAATGGGGTAACTTTGAGATTTTCAGAGCCTTTCCATGTCATGAGCAATTGTTTCTTTCATGAACTAGTCTCTATACAAACACAAATTTCAAAATTGTCCAAAAATAAAGATTTCTTAACAAATGAAATGACATCCAATATGAAATGATCGGTTTCGGTTCGATTTAGTTATTTTATATTAAAAACTGAAAATTATATTGTTTTTTGGGTTTTTTTGGACTTTTTAATGGGTTTTTTCGGTTCGGTTTTTTTTGTTTGGTTTGGTTTATTTCTTAACTTAATCAGTTCGATTCGATTCGATTTTTTTATTTCAGACTTATGAAACCGAACCAAATTTTAAAAAAATATTCTAATTGGTTTTTTTCATGGTTCAGTTTTTTCTGTTATTTTTTTTGTTTTCTCAGTTTAATCGGTTTTTTACTCACCACTGTCATTTAATTCCCATACATGTGGAAACATTCCTTTTCTTTTAGTTATTTTTTTTTTTGGACTACTCGAGTGAAATTTTTTGTTAGACAAATATTTTTGAATGAGTCTGTTTAAAATTTATAAAATATCAGAAGTTAAATTAAATACTATTATGGATTTAAACTCAACCCAACTATATTCATAAACACCTCTAGATAAAAAAAATCTAACTCTAAATTAGATTTTAACAAAGTCGAGCCCTAAATTATTAAACGAAGAAGAAAAAAAAGAAGAAGAAAGGAAACTAAGACGTGTAGAAAAGAGGTACTCTCACGCCGAATCTATAAGTGGGGGAAGGTGGCTATCAGATTTAATGGTGGGAGGGTAGTTGTTTTGATGGAGGAGAAGAAGAAGAAGAAATGAGAGAGACGAAAGGAACAATTGAGTTTTAATTTATTTTAAAATTAATAATGAAAATCTCATTGGATATTTGACAACTCATAAATAATGATTGAATTGCTGACAAAATATTTTTTCAATTAAGCTGTTTTTTTTTTTCCTTCTAATTTTCTAGTTAAGAAAACTACATGCGACAAAATATCATCCCTGTTATTAGGAGAAAAATGCAAACAGCAGCTCTCTGTGTTGAAGTAACCGAATGTTTACAAAGTCGTGAGAAATGCTTGTCCGCTTGCAATGGGTGCATTAAGTTGATAACAACAAATGAAGAATCAATTATTTGTTCTTTGAACGTGAATGTGAATGCGAGATGTCTTTGGCTGAGGTGGAACCATTAGGGCTCCACAACTTGGTCCTCCAACAAATGCAATTATATACATGTCATGTCATCACGCTAAAAGAAACAAATCTCTTAAGCACGTTAACCACTAATTTTAAATTTATTTTCTAAAATTAAATTTTATTAATTTTAAAACTATTAAAAATTTATCTAATTATTAATTTTAAAATTTATATGATTAATTGACATATATGCAAGTTAACTTGAATATTCATATTAATTAATAAATAAAAATTGATATGTATGTATGTATGTCAAGTAAATATACTTAAATAATCATGTTAAAAAATAAATCAAATTCTAAAAACATTCATATCAAAATCATCCTGGGTAGAGGCGTCATTTGGTGAAAACATGCATAAATAATCTTAATTAATTAAATATATTAATTTAAGTATCAAATAAATTTGATTTTTATATTATGGTATCAGTTTTAATCTTAAATAAAAAGAATCGGAGGGAGGAGTTTTCTTAGAACGTCTAGTCTAAAAATTTAGATCCTTATTCACTGTTTAGAAATGTAGTATAAATCATGTTTTATAAAATTTAATTTTTTTATTAAAAATAATTTAATTTATATGTTTTGAATTGTTTTAATGCGCTGATTTTAAAAATAATTTTTTAAAAATAAAAAAAAAATATTATTTTAATACATTTTAACACAAAAAACACTTTAAAAAACAATTACAACTACATCATCAAACAGACACTTAATATTTGTAATTGGTGAGGGAGGGATTTTTGGATGTTTTTTTATTTTTATATTAAGAACAATCATTGCAAGATAATATTTTTTTATAGGCGTAGGAATAAAACTAAAAAATATATCATATAAAGTTGAGGAAAATTATAATTAAAAATGATACAATTATTCAAGTTCTTTTTAAAACATGTCTCCGTGGGACCCATACCATTCCCCTGGACCTCGTTTCACTTGTCGTGGTTCCCACCTCCAAATCATAAGCGATGATGTCCACGTGGTTGTCTCAAGACCATCGATAACGCTCTTGTGTTGACTTTCAGTGGTGGACCCTAAAAGGGACACGTGTTGAAAAGAGACCGATAGTGGATTTGCTGAACACGTGGCAGATTTTAGTGCTTCAAAGGAAAAGAGTAAGCTTATCCACTTGTCAATTATCGACGACAAAAAAGACTGGGCGCGCCATTTAATTTTCTTCTAGTCGGACCCACCAAGAGGTAGACATGACCTAAAAAATGTGAAAAAGGTTGATATATTTTTGTCTTCAACAGCTAAGTTTTACTTTCTCATCTAAACTCATGAAATATACTTTTCAAGAGTGAAATTTTCTTAAATCCAAAAAAAAATTGATACATTTTTGTCATTTTATTTCCTCCCCTGAACGATGTCGTATTCTCATCCATCAAGGCTTCCTTCGCCCTAAAATTTAGACCGTAAAAGGAGCGAGTGTCAGATTTTTAGCGATGAGACTTGATTAAATGCCTGTTTGATATTGGTTTGAAACTTTATGTGAAAGCATTTTATGAGTGTATGTGGTTTAAAAAAAAATATTACAACGATATTTATATTTTTTAGTATTTTTTATGATTTTAATACATTAATATTAAAAATAAAAAATATTAAATATATTTTCAAACAAAAAATATTTTTAAAAAATATTCTCCGCCACAAAACTAAACACTTACTAAATGACCGATTATAAGTTAGTTTGCATTAAAATTAATATATACACATATATATTATGTTATTTTTTTAATTTATGTGATATAGTTTTCATATAATATAATAATACAAAAAATATATTTATCATATAGTGCAAAACTAGAATTGTGTCACGTGTTTTGCAATAACCGAACAATTTTGTTTTTCTGAAATTGATAGAAGAAAACCCCATGGAGGATGAAGTTTTGAAAAAAAAAATAGTTCTAAATAAAAAAAATAGCTATAAAAAAAATAAAGATTAAATTTGATAGAGAAAAAGAATAAAAGAGGGTGAAATTAAAAAAAACATTTATAGTTTTATGATACAAGCATGTTTTATTTTTTAAAAAAATAATATGACTCGGGACATAGAAATGATTGAGAAAAAAGGTTGATATATGGATAAAAAAAAGGGAAACGAAAAAAAATGCACAGTTAAGAAAATCATGTTTAAGGCAGATAAATAAGAAAAAAAAGTCTAATCAATAATGATATAAATGTTAAATGATAAAACTGGAAAAAAAATAGCTTTAAAAGAGAAAAAAACACTAAGAAAACTCGGACAAATCTTCTAAATTTAGGTAAAGGTCTCAAACTCGTGGCCCAATAAATCCTAGACCCATACTAAATTCAAAAGCTCAATTTCTAACGAGTTTAATATTGACTAGCCAAAGTAAATCCAACAAATAGCAACAATTAAAAAAACTCAAAGAAAACCTGAGTCATTTTGAAAATCAATGGAAAATTCTAGAGAAAACAATAAAATAAAAATAATTTAAAAATATACCTCATATAAAATAAATAGCAATAAGAAGAATGAGAATTAAAATTAGAAGAATAATAAAATAAGTGGGGTGAAATAGAAAAGGAACTCTAACCTTATAAATTGTTTTAAAAAATCATTTCAAATATTGAAAGAAGGGATCATGAAAAAAAATAAAAATTTAAAGAATCAACCAAAAAAACCCAAGAACGATAAACAAAAATACCTAAGTCTTCAACTGAAGGATAAAATGAGAAAAAAAAATTAGCTTATACAAAGGGAAAAAAAACAAATTATGTTCGGAAAAATATTCTAAACCTGGTCAAATCTTAACAACCCGCAACCTATGGAACCTCGGATCCGGGTCCAATCAAGAAGTTTATTGCGAATAAATTTTAAAAACCTGTCAAAGTAAAAAAAATATGACAATCAAAAGAATAGAAATTAATTTTGATACCAAAAAAAAAAAACTAAAGGAGGGTGAAATCGTAAAACAAAATTAATTTGAAAAAAATAGCAATTTAAGAAATGAGAATCAAATTTGAAAGATAAGAAAAATTTAAGAGGTATGAAATTGAAAAGACATACCAATTTTATAAATTACTCAAGATAAAAAAATCATAATAAAAATATAAGGGACCAAATCTTAAGAATCAACAAATTAATGGGTTGTTTTTAAATTTTTAAAGGGCTAGCGTGAAAATCTAGATGGAGAGAGAAAGAAAATGAGGGGAAAAGAAATAGTTTTCAGTGTCAAATCACCATGAATCTTGAAACATTTACTTCCTCATTAGGTCGTGGACGCGGAAACCTTTTAAACGTCACCTCAGAAAACAGAGTTTGGTTATTAGATAGCCCCTCGTGCGCCTTCCAAACAGCATATAAATATTTTTTTAATTATATTTAATAAATATAATTATAATAATGCCCATGAGCACTCTTGAAATTTACAATAAAAACAATGTAATATAACCAAAAAGCTCTTAGTGAGAGTTTTGTTAGTTTTGTCTATAAAAGCATCAAAGTAATTATATTCTTCTAAAAAAATTAAAGATACAAAAATATCTCTGAATATTAGGCATTAGGTTATGTTATTCTAGAATTAAATCAGTAATTTTACTGTATAAAATAAAATAAAATTACCAATCTAACCCCATATAATTTATAAAAGATAATTATGTCAAGGTGAAAAAATCATCTTATCATTAATATCTAATTCAATTTTTTTAATTTGAAAGTGATTTTATAAAATTGCAATGAATAAGGATATAATTCTTGGGCTTAAGTAATTTCTCATTCACTTTTTTTTTCCCAATCCATCATAAGTTGGAGCTTCCTGCATTTAACTTCTTAAGAGTGAGGATAATTGTTCATATTGTTTTCCATCATGTGATTGACCACGATAACAAATCAAATCCTATAATTATGATCAAGCATGCGTATGGTAAAATAATATTTTAAATTAAAAATACATTAAAATAATATATATTCTTATTTTATATATATATATATATATATATATATATATATATATGAACACATTAAAATAATTAATTTAATATTTTTTTTAAATACAAAAAATAATTTAAAAAACAAGTTAGCCACGAAAACAACACCACCTAATACAAAGTGTTTCGTTGACATAGCTCATGGCATGCACATCGCAAGAGTGAGAAAATCTACAAAATGAAATCTCTCTCTTAAAAAACCAAGTTCTGGGACTATAATATAAATGAAATCTCTCTCTTAAAAAACCAAGTTCTGGAACTATAATATGGCACCGTTTAAAAAAATTAATTTTTTTATGTGTTTTGGATTGTTTTGATACGCTGATCTTAAAAATAATTTTTTTAAAAAAATATTTCGGCATGAAAAATACTTTAAAAAACAATCACAACCACACTTCCAAACAAGCTCTAATAAATTATTTTCTAATAAAAATAATAAAAAAAGCCCTCCTCCCCCTTAGTGTCAGGAAATTATACTCATACGGGCAGCAATGCATCTAAGGACTGTCTTAAAAAGACAAGTAATCTCTTATTGCTTCTACTCCTTTTTGTTGAAACAAGCACATGAAAAGTATGCAAGTCTCGCGCACATTAAGCGCTTCCTTGGCGATGGAATTTCAACAAGATTGCCTAACATTTACTATGTCAAAAGCACACTGACATGAATTTATCGCTAGTGTTTCTAACCAAACCATATCTTATGAAAATCTGCGGCGAGACTTCCCAGAATCTTACGTTTTTTTTTTTTAAAATATATATATTTTAAAAGCAACACCTGTTTTCATGTGTTTATGGACTTTAGAGCAGTTTTCTTAACCCCAAGCGTCTTAAAATTCAAAGGCAAACAATAAATGAATAAATACAGTAAACTCCTTCAATGTCCCGGTATCAAATATTTCCACACCACTTAAACTCGATTTCCACCCACGCACGTGTTGGAGTTCAATGGTGGTGGGCAATCACGATCTCCGTCGTCAATTAAGCCAGTCAAAGCTCCGATCGTGATAAATTGTATAATTATTGGAGTTGAACCATGTCGGTGTCAATACGCCAAAATTTGAACAACAGAAGCTTCCACTACCTCAACTTTTTCTACAAAGTATGTTTTCATTCTGACGTATGCATTAATGGAGATTAACTTCTTTTTTAAATTATATTAAAAATTGATGTGATATAGGAAATTCAAGTAGCTTGAGAATAAATTTTATGTTTTGAATAATAGGTTGATATTTTAGTTTTGGCAATCTAATTTATTTTTTTAATTAATGTGGCTAGTAGTTGGTGTTTAATATTTGCAAAAGGTTTTTTTTGATAGATTTTGGGATTCTCTAATGTTTAAATAAGCATTTTTTTGAGAGAAAAAAAAACAATAATATTTTAAAAAGAGATTCTAAAACTAAATATGTAGTTGAGAATGCAGATTGAGAATTTTTTTTTTTAAGAATCCAATGAGTCTTTATACCCCATCATTCTTACTCTTTGATGGAGGGGAGGACTACAAAGTCATCTTCCTCTCATAACATTAAAAACTCATTATGCATAAAAGAAAGAAAATATCTATGACTCACCAGAGGAAACATATCTCGTTGTTTAAAAATAGAGTATGACAAGATTTCTAGAGCCACGTGTACTTAGCCTCAGTGCTTAGCTAATCTCGAGGGTAATTAGTGTGGCAACTCGCAAGACCTATTTATGTGGGGGCTCTGCGCTTGGCTAAGCCCGAAGATGCTGGGTTTGGAAGCTCGATAGACCCGTAAATGCTTGGGTTTAGCTTTTAACTGAGCTTAAGGATGCCGAGTTTGACAATTCGTCAAACTCATAAATGATTGGGCTCAACGTTTAGCTGGGCCTAAGAATGTTGGGTCTGACAATGTGCTAGACTTATATAACTTAGGCTCAGTGTTTAGTTGAGCCCAAAGATGCTGGGTCTTCTTACCCATATATGTTTGGGTTCAGCGCTTGGATGAGCCCAAGAATGTTAGGTTATTACCTTGTCTTTGGTTCATTTAAATGAGAACTTGAGTAAAAATAAAACATATTGATCCATTAGTAGCCCCTAAATCTTTGTGTATTTATTATGCAAGGATTTTAAAAGGTTACCAGTAGTAAATGTGAGCCTTTTTATCTTCCCCATAAGATTTGGTTGTCCCATATAGAACTATTAGGATCCTCGTGGTCAGGTGGCTCATCTTTATTAGAGGAGGTGTCTCTTAGAAAACAAAATGATGGCTTGCATTTAATACAGTAATTAAATGGATCTCTGAAGATCTAAGATGACATGAAAAGTCATTCATCCAATGGTGAGGGTGGAGAGGTGTTTTTTTATAACCCTAGTCATTCTTGCTTCTTTTATATTTTCTTTTACTTTCCATAATTTCTGAAAAACTACTATGTTGAAAACCCTGAACTTTTTGTTCCAATCCATGGAGAAAAGCTCATTCTAGGTTCTTTTCATTATAAGGTTTTTCCTTTTCTACTTTAAAAAGAAATATGGACCAAAAAAAGAAGAAAAGAAAGATATGTCTCTAAAAAGAGGGATGTTGCTGCTATTAAAGAAGAGCTTAGGTTCCAACCCGAGACTAAAAGAAGCAGTAGGGGGCAGAGGTCCATCAAACTAGGCCATATAACTAGAAGGGGTCCACCTCTAGTAGAGGGGAGTAACTATTCTTGCATGAGTCCTTTTTTTGTCATTACTAGAGAATCCCAAGACAGAAGCAGGCTACCCTAAACCCCTAAGGATGACGTTCCTAGCACTTTATGTGCAAATGATATAGAGTTTATTTCTCATCTTCATCTAAGAAAGTACACAACTTGAATGTCTAATCAAGCTGGGCGTATCAGCCAAGAGATCTTGGGCTCTTCCTAGGGTCATTTTTAGATTATGATCCTTTTTTACATTTATACGATGAGGTATTCCTTCCATCTCAAAGGATTCATAAGGGAAGTATTTAGATACTGCCAGATGGGTCCGAGCTGGTTACATCTTAATAGGTAGATCACTTTGTCTACCTTTGATAAATGTTGTAGGCTCATCGGAAATGAGCCTAAAGTCAATGTCTTTAGAAATTGTTACCATCTAGTTGTTGACACTGATGGTGGCAATGAAGTGCATTGTTTTTTCACTTTTATCAATAGGCCCACGAGAGCCATGAAGGGAACTCTAAAAGGGAAGCTTGTACATGTTAAGAAATGGAGAGAGAGATAGCTGAACGTAAGGTATAGAGGGCTAGTCAATCCTAGAGGTGAAATACAACAAGTCTGGGGTTGTTTGTATTATTGAAAGGTTTCTCTCCCTAATGTAAATAACAAGCCTCGTTTGAGCTTGAACGAGAAGAAAACGCGTGTTGCACTAGCTTTGACTTCAACTGAATATAAAGTCAATATGATGAACAAATAATATTGTCAGGCTGCAATGCAAAGTATGCAACTTCCTTATTGTTTTTATTTGTAGCTAAGTTTATTATTGATTTTTTTAACGAGACTAATAATTGAAGGAGAAAGAGAAACTTCAGTGAGGTTTATAGAAGAGAGTTCATAAAGGAAGTCTTCATCTCTTGTCATGGGTAGAGGTAGGGCTGAAGAAGTGATGAAGGACTACCCAATCATTGTTGATAAACTCTTTGTATTTAAGGGTTGTCTTCTTGAGGAAATAGTGGTGAGCAAAAAAAAAAGTTAGGGGCAGTCGTACTCTTGCAGCTGGGGTTAAACATACTTGACTCCCATTGAAGTGATTGTGGGCACTGCTACCCACTTTAAAAGAATGAAGTTTTCTACCTTTATATAGGTTAGTGTTCCAGTCTCGAATGTAGAGGCTCATGTGGTGGTATTTTTTTTGCCTTAAATTCTAGCTTTTCCGGTAGAGGCTGTAACAGTCGAGCCTTCTACTCCTATTCCTGAGGAGATTGAGTTCATGGATGCTTTCGCCAACCTTATTCTTGGTCGGGATTCCTTCATTTTCCCTACCCTAATTGAGAATGAGAGGTAACTTATGAAGGCTATTAGTGGTGGTAGGTTTGCCATTAGAGGGGCTGGCCTTGAGGTGATGAGACTATTGGAGAGGATCCTCACCATCCCATCAGACATTATAATGATGTTTGATGAGAGCTACAATCACTATTTGGCTTTAACTACTCAAATGGCCTTTAATGTAAGAAAAATTCTTGTTTCACCTTTCTGTTTGGTTCTATTATTTTTTATTCCTAATACTTGTTCTTAATAGACTTTCATGATGTGCACCCATTCTAAAAGGCGTTAGGCGACCAAGAGGAACTATGTAAGGGAGGCCACTTTCACAAATAAGGCAAACTAGGTTGCCTTCGAGAAGCTAAAGAAAGGAAAAACTATTGTGGAGGTTGAATTGAGGATCTTTAAGGTGGTTTACTCATCGTTAAAATAACAAATACAAAGTGTTGTTTTTTAGTTGGGCTCCAATGACAAATTGCTTCAGGCCGCTTATAACCAAGTGAATACCTTGAAGCAGGATATCTTTGAGGTGAATACCACCTTAAAATGGTCTGAAGGTTGAGCTTCTCGCTACCATAAAAGAAGCTCGAAATTCATAGGCAATTAGGGACAGGATCTTTCTTGCGTTATCCAACTTGTATTTCTTTAATCAATCATGGGGAATGCAAGTGGATTTCAGCTCTGCCTTCCATCTAATCTTGGTGGCTTATTTTATGGATGTGTTTTACATTATGGCTGTTATTGCCTAGTATGACGAATATCTAGTTAAGGAACCCAAGCTATATAACTAAGCTTATTTTCCCTTTCTACTCTTATTCATGTACAAAACCCTGATCTTGTGGGGTTTATCTGTGTAACATGTATCTTTTATTTTATAAAATTTTGATTTAAATTTTTTACGCGTGTGTATGGATCTAACACTTATAGTAAATGTTCCATGTGTGGTTCAAGACCTTTAGAAAAAACTTCAAAATTTCATACGGATTCAACGCTCGTACTTGGAAAAAAGTTAGGGGAATTCCCTAAACATTATATGGGTCCAACGCCCATTCTTGAAAAAACATTAGGGAAATTCCCTAAATAATCGGTGTGGTTCAATGCCTATATTAAAAATTCCATGCAGGGTCCAAAAACCCTTAGGAAACTTGTTGAAAATTTATATGGGTTCAAAGTCCATACTTAAAAAAACATTTATTAAATTTGAACTTTATCTAACTTTAATCAAGATTTAGGAAAGATCTACCCCTTGCTAGGAACGAAGAGGAAATCCTAGTTTCGTGTATATTCCTACTAGTTAAGATGATTATGTAATGGATTGTTAAAAAGACTCTAGGCAAAAAGTGGAGATTGGTGTTGTAAATCCTGTTTTTTTATATATAAAAAATCTTGTGGTACGAATATATGTCTTCGGTTGACTGCCTAAAGTTGTGAAAGTTTTAGAAAGATCTACTCATTTAATATAAATGAATAGATTTTTAATTAAGGAAGCTTAATTAAATGTAGAGATGAAATTGAAAGAGTGGAAAACTAATAACACTAATCAAACTATAAAAAAATGGTGGGGGTTTCACGTGCAAATAAAAGAAACATTGGACCATAAAAGTAAATATATAAGCATGAATAGTGTTATTTAAGAACACTTTAGTAAATCCATCATAAAAACACAAAATATAGATATATTAAGAAATCAAAGTGTGTTAGAAAGAGATTTGAACAAGAAAATTAGTAGATTCAAGGTTTAAATCCTTGAAAATTTTGGTTAAGGGGTTCTTGGAGGAGAGGAAGAAAAATGAGGATAAGGATGTTTTCCCAAGCTTTCAACCTTTCTTTTTCTATGAGTTGGAAGGTGGGATCACGGGTACCATTCAATAGTAGAAAACGACTAGCAGAGCATAGGTTCCAGGTACCTTGCAGCAACACATTGTTCCACAATTTGTTTTAGAAATTTTACATTTGCATTAAATTTTACAATGTAACAAATTATTAGGTCATTTTAAATTTAAACATGTTCTAAGATGTTATATTTTGGGCTTATTTTAGAATGTTAGAAATTATTATGAATAATGTAATGTAAATTAGTTTGAAACTTGAATGATTTAAATTATGTTTTGCTATAAATTTTTAGATAGAATATGCCATGAATTGTGTTTAAATCATATATAATAATTTTAATAATAAAAAAAATCCTTTGATAAGGGTCTATAATGGATTTTTTTTAATTAAACTATAAATTAAGAATGCTAACAATTAATTGTCAGATGGTATTGAGAATGTTGAAGTCTTGAAAAATAAGACACTAAATTGGTGAAAATATAGGTAAGTTGGTATTTAAATATAGTATAGAGGGTACATGTATACAAGTGAGTTGGTATTTAAATATTTATGTTACTTTGTAGAATGCAGAGGAGAGAGAACCAATTAAAGTTTTCAAATTAATGAAAACAATTAGACTTCATTATCTTAAAATGGTTTATTTCATTTAATTTAAAACATTTTATAAAATAAATGATTATTTGTTTTTGTCTCTTTTAACCTAGATTTGATTCCGTACACCATCACATGGCATTATTAACTACAAAAATTATATTTTCATGACTGAATTACTTAATTTTTTATGAACAAAAGAATTTAATCAAATATTTTAATAATGATAATTTAATTTTTTTAGGAAGGCAGCTAAATTGTTCAAAATATGATAATGATTGGTTCCACTAGTTCTTAGCTGTTAATTTTTACATGAATTACTTTAATTTTGTGGATGGTAAATAACTTGTTTGCTTTGAAACTAATACCGAATTAGCTTTTATTATGTATCCATTTGTTAACAAAATATATACTTATCAATGATAAAATCAATAGCCATCCAGCGTATTTTTTCAATCATTATTGCAATGTTTTTTTTTACAAAATAATTTAAATTAGATTTATTAAGATAGTTTCCACATATTACAAATAATTGCATTATCAATATGGTATTATTTATTTAAAGATTGTTTCCACATACTACAAATAATTGCATTATCAATATATGTTTTTTTTTAATTGTATTCATTGAATTGAATATGCTTAAACTATGAAGACACCTATTTTCCTGACATTTTTTCTTTACTCAGTCCATTCATTCTGCATTTCGTATTATATATTTCCAAAACTAATACCAGGTTGGCGATTTTAACTATCATATGTGCGGCGGACCTCAAAGACTCGGACCTCGAAGACTGAAAGAAGCCATGGAATGGTTATTTGAAGCTCATGCAGAATATTGTTTGTCAGGCTGGATAAATATGTGACCTCTATAATTTTCTTGTATTTTTATGAGATAAGTATATTTGTCAAAATGTTAGAAAATGGATGGAGTTGGCAGCTTATCACGAAGATAAAAGAGCTTAATATAGATATGAATGTGAATTTGTATGTGTAATTTATATTATTTTATACTTGATTTTGTTATTTAACTTTAACAGATTCGATTTTTATGAGGTTATATATGTTGATGATGTTCATGGGCAGGGAGAGAATTTCAAAGCTGACTTTTGTA
>Ga0325403_1003305_pt1 | contig 14674 bp, 7 predicted proteins | sample PopdelMetagenome_19_FD_205665 | JGI IMG/M metagenome (GOLD analysis project Ga0325403, IMG submission 205665) | Populus deltoides microbial communities from Bellville, Georgia, United States - Xylem-PdKOR-R4 | ecosystem: Host-associated > Plants > Phyllosphere > Stem > Wood/Secondary xylem...
CAACAAACCAATCACAACTTCTCATAAATATTAAATATTCATTATCATTTATCAACGTCCATACAAATTAAAATATATAAATTTACAGAAATTACCACTCCGCAATACCATTGACAAAACTTTAAACGGACCCATTAAGTAAGCTATTAATTATTTCAAAACAGCACATGTACTTCGGTAGTTCCATAAAGTTTTAACAGTTTACAAACAAATACAATCTTACAAAATCTAAAACAAACCATAACAGGTATAGAATTATACATTCATATACTACAAGTTTGTTTGAGAAATAACAATAAAACATGTACATTTACTAACAAAATACATATACTAAAAAAACGATAAAATTGACATTTAATTAAATGTTAAAATTTAAAAAGAAAGAATTACTTACAAAAATTGATAAAATCCTTCGGTAAATTAGAACACGGATGCTGTGACCACAAAACTTCAAGAAATATAACTTGTTGTGCTGATATGAGGAAGATTTTTTTTTGGAGGGGAGGAGGGTCTGGTTGTTTGCAGATGGGGAGAGTTGGGATTAGGAAGAAGAATGAGAAATAGGGGAGGAGAGAGTCGGCAGAGCTGACATATATTAACTTTTACTGACGGTTTCACCGACGGAATATCCGTTGGTGATTCTGACGGAAACATAGACACGTCACCATACGGATCTGCCATTTCAAATCCCTTGGTGAGTCCATCGGCAATTTAAATGGCGAACCAGTCACGTCACTGTACGGGTTGTCGTTTTGAATCCGTTGGAAAAAAATAACCCGCCAAAACCTTCACGTCAGCGACCCGCCTTTTTTTTAATTCGGAAACTTTTCCATCCGTAATTCTGTCGATAAGTACCGACGGAAAATTTCTGTCGGTAATTACCGACTGAATTACGGATGGAAAAGGGTCCGTCGGTAGTTACCGACTGAATTATAAATGAAAAAGTTGCCATCGGTAATTTCGACCTCAAATTACCGACAGAAATATTCCGTCGGTAAATCCGTTAGTATTTAGCGAATTTCTGGTAGTGTTATGACTTGATTTCTTGTGGCGGGCTTCTAACCAAGTTAGAGTTCCGTAATTTAAATGTGAGTTGAATCAAAGTTAAAGTACACATATAAAGCTTTTCAAGAAGGTATTATGAGTAGAAATCCGAGTTCATTTGGACCTGTAATCAGACCTGCAAAATCGAGTAGAAATCCTCCTGACAGCAAGATTCTCTGCTTTCACAATACAGATTCAAACAGGAATATCTAGAGCCTCAGATATCAAAATCATGTGATTCAAAAACTCAAAATCATTTACTCATCCAGGTATACAACATTTATGGGGATGTTAGGTCAGATAAAATTGTCTTGAAGGTAAAAATCCAAACACAAGCTGAAGGATGAGATTTGTCTCCTGATCTGATGAGGAAACTAACAGTGTCGAGCATCTCATTACAGCTAAGAGTCTGACATAGAAACAGTGGGCCTTAGAATTCAAGAAAGGTGCAAATCAAGCCTCTAACATTTCATGAATGAAAGAATATAGCTGGAATGGTCGGATATTGCAAGAAACCAACTCAGAAACAAAATCTAAGTTGCAGCATAGTCTAAATTACAACATAATTGTAACAGCAGCAGAGTCAGTTTTCAACACAAATTATGAGGGATCTAACCAACCTTAATGACTATATAAAAAAGAAGGAATTAAGTAACATTAAGGGCTCATAATTCTAAGAAGAATCCTAACAAAAGATAGTAGTTAAAGGAGAGAATAAAGGAAGCAAATCACAGCAGAAACAAGGCCTCTTCTTCTTCTCTACAACTTTCTTTTTTCTCTGTTTTTGTTAATTTTCTAGCAACTATGAACTAAACTTTGGCTTTCGGTTCAGGGGAGTTTTGTTTCATTATTGTTTTAAATTGTGAGAAGAGATATTTATAATGTTACTTTTGGACATTCAAGTACTTATTTTCCCTGAATTTGGTACATAAGCTACTATTTTCATTCAAGCTTTTTGGATGGTTTCTGTGGTAAGCATACTTTTCTTTTTGTGAGTTTTCAATTTGTAATTGTTGATTTCTATCAAGAAGGAAGCAAAATAAATGAATTTGTTTGATTTAACTTTCAAGTTAAAAGAATAAGACATGTCAAAATCTTTAAGCTTTTTAACGATAGCTTATAGTACTTGATCATTTTTTTTTTGTTCTTAATTGCTTTTTTCAAGGAATTAATTAGGATTTTTTTTTCTAATTAATATAATCTTTCTCGATCTTCCATGCTTAAAGGAATTTTAGTATTTGCTTGAACTAAAAAAATATTTATTTTACTTCGATGATCAATCTAATTCATTGAATGGACATATCCCTTTTGAACCGAGCATATAACACTGAATTATCTCTTACGTTTTCTTTTTAGAATTTTATTTTTCTTTAAATTTCTTATCAACCCCCCCTTCTTTTTATTTTAGTATATTGTACGAAGATTAAACAAAATTTTCCTCGGGTTCGACCTGGATTTCACGATCATACTATAATTTTTTTTTTTTGTGATAGTAAAGTCAGAATTATATTTTGGAGGTTCCGATAACCGACCAAATTTTGGCGTCATAGCCGGGGAAGTTTTTATCTATTTTTTCTTTAATAGTGAACTGATTTATGCCAAGATCTTCTCGTACAAGTGAACTAGTTTCTAATCTAGAAGTTGAGAGAACCGCAAGAATAAATAGGAAGGGTAAGAGGCAAGAGAAGAACCTGCTAACTTTAACGCTTTCAACTAGCAATTCTAAAAACAAAAGAGAAGTAGAAATTTCTGAAAACATGGTAGAACATAGAATATTAAAGGAGTTGGCAACTCCCAACATGAACTAGTAGCCTTTATTCATTGAATTTCCAAATATTGATATAGCACTTGAAGGAATTCCATGTGGTTTGTTCAACCATGAAATCATAATGAGTGATAGAGGTATAAATTAAATTGATGGCTTTCTCATTCTCTTTGGCAGAGAAGAAGAAGGACTGGCTTTATTAACTTCTTTGTTACCTTCCTTCAGGGTCAATACTAACATGGAATGATTTAAAGAAGAAGTTCTTAGAAAAATTCTTTCAAGCCTCACATGCCAGAACAATTCGTAAAGAAATTAGTGGAATTTGCCTAAATAATGGGGAAATTTTATATGAGTAATGGGAATGTTTTGATCAATTATACACAAGTTGCCTACATCACCAAATTTCTGATCAATTATTGCTGCAATATTTTTTATGAAGGATTTTTGCTCATAGATCGAAGCACAATAGACGCTACAAGTGGTGGTGCACTTATAGAAAAGACTCATGTGGAAGTAAGAGAATTGATCTCTAAAATGACTGCCGCACCCTCGCGACGTCTCGGCGACCCTCCCCGAGAGCGGGGAATGATTTTGGGGTTTTTGTTTTATGCATAAGGGAGTCACCACCTAGTATTATGGTCAATAGGAAACCTAACTAGTCTTTTAGAGATTCTAAGGCAAGGGACTGGTTGCGTAAAGGGAAAGTATTAGCACCCCTAGTACGCCATGTCTAAGATAAGTTGCTTAGTATTTGGTTTGCCTTATAATTGCTATAATGTTGGTGTTTTCTAATCCCATCCATTTTCCTAGGATAAGCCCAAACCAGTGACCCGGCTGGGCACAAAGGTATGCATGAGTTTCCTCACGCATGCCTTGGCTGGTTACTATTCAAGTGAATCAAATTTCACTTGAATAGTAACAATGCAACCAAGAATGTATGCACAGCTGGGAATAACAGACCTAGAGGGGGGAACGAAGGAGTTGCAGTGGTGTTGAAGGCGTGCTGGCTGATCTATCAATATTCTCGCCTGTTTTTTAGCCCTATTTCCTTTTGTTCTCTATTTGCATCAGTCTACTACGTTTTTTCTCTACGTCTTCGTCCCTCTCTCTCTACTGGTTTTAGCTTCGGTTTCTTTTTTCTCCTTCTGCTCTGTTCTTCTTTCCCTGTCTCACAGTCATGGAAGGAAAGAAAATCCCTCTGTTTTCTATGTTTTTCCTCTCTTCTCCCTTTCTCTTCTTTCTTTTATTTTTTCACAATCAGCTTAAACAAATTAGGGAAACAAATTATTCTTATTGATATCCTGATGATTCTAGTGGTTATTTTCCCATGATTAAAGGGTGGTGTAACTCCTTTCTGCCCTCCCATAGCTGGCAACGTGAGGCCAACTGTTTCCTTCCGTGTGAGGCAAAAAAAAAACATGGTCTCTAGCTCCAAAAATCAGGCGTGATGATAAAGGAAACCAGCAGGAATTTGCTAAGAAAAAGGAAAGAAATCAGACGGGTAGGGGTGCATGTTGCAAAGTCTTTTTTTCCTTATTCGGTGTGGTAGAATTCTCGTCATTTATGATTGTAAACCCCGGGAAAAATAAATAAATAAATAAATAAAAGTGAAGAAATTCATGCATATGGTTAAATAAAAACAGGAATTCAGAAATTTTTGAATATAAATTTCCGGGTGAAATAATTCAAGACATTATAATAAACCCGGTACTATTGAAGGTTGGATTTAATTGAAGAGAATAGTACATTTAAAGAAAAGGGGTGCCTAAATGAAAATAAGGGAAATTATAGAGTTAAATACCCTCTCTTCACCAAAAACAATCTGCAGGAACCATAAGGAAAAAAGTAGGGAGTTTTGTACCCATTCTTGCAAAATCAAGAGAGAAACACTAAAATTTCAAGAACCCATCTAAGATTAAGGGTATATAGATGGGATAAACACTTGTGTGCAAAGGATTAACAAAAAAATTGAACAATAAGAAAAGAAAGGAAGGAGTTGAAAATCTTCAAATGGTTGAAGATCAAAATCTTAATTCGTACCAGGTAAGGTGTTCTAAACATGATCTTAAAAATTCATTTTTAATTCGATAATGAATTGACGCTTTGATATTGAATTATAAGTTAGGTTTCTTAGACATGAATTGGCGGGAAAAGTATTTGTTGTTAAAATTAAGTTAATTCATGTGTGGTATGAAAGTATTGTATGAAGGGAAGGGGGTGACGAATCTGGACAGACTCGTCTCCTGACTTTCAGCAAGATTTTGGGTAGGAGGATGAGAGAATTAGGATCGGGTTAATCATATAAATTGTAGATTTGAATGTTAGCTAACCAAGGAAACTGGTCTTGCTCAATTTGGAGATGTAGAACTCCAGTTATGGGTTACCAACCGAGACTGAGTCGTGACTGATTATGTAGGGCAGTAGGACTAATTAGTTGATGAGCAATTTTGACTATCTTGAAGGCAGAACTGGGTTCTCCTTCCATTAGAGAACTTGTAGCCTCGTGTCTTAACTTTCTAACGAGATCAATCTCATTTAAAATTGAGTTTTAGAACTTTAGATATAGTTAAAAATATGATGAGTGTTTAGACAGTAACAGTTCAATGTCTAGACAGTAACAGTTGGACAATAACAATTCAAATGTCTAGACAGTAACGGTTGACACTAACAGTTGAACAATAACAGTTCAATACGGTTGGACAGTAACAGTTGGATAGTAACAATTGGAAATTAGACAGTAACAGTTCAAAGTTAGACAGTAACAATAGACTTTCACGTGAATACTATATATAAGAATATAAAAGAATTGAGTCATATGAACACTTGCACATTGAGATGCTAACTCTAAAAATATATGATATATGTATGTATGTTATGATTACTACTTAAAAGTGCATTTTTATCAAGGTTTTGTATCATCATTTTGCACTTGAAGTATCAATAACTCCTTAACTAAAGCATGTTTTATAATAACAAGTCTGATTCCATAAGATACTTTTAATTTATGGTAAATGTTCATCTTAAATGTAGGCCTATACATAAATAAAAGGATTGATTGATGAGTTTAAGTACGGAAATTGAAAGGATAAAGAGAGGGCCAAACTTAGAAAAGAGATGCTGGTTCAGTCCAAACTAGAACACTGTTCGGTCATTGGGTCATATCTGGAGGTGTAGATCTTGGATTTAGGTCTAATTTATATGGATGGAAAGCTAAGACACAGGCCTTAAACTTTGATGGGGAGTCAAAGATTTAAAAAGGCCTTTTTCAAGTCCAAACTATAGCAACAACAGAGAAGTCCGAATCTGTCCTGCAGCCCAGACATTGTTCAGTGTTCAGCCCATATCTCAAGTTCTAGAAGTCTGTTCAAATTATGATGTTATCAATGACATTTTTGGCAGACAAGAAGATAAGGATTGTCACCAAGTCAAGATGTGGCCACCCACTCAAAAATTAGTCAACAAATCAATAGTTTCGAATTTTGACCTATAAAAGGAGGCATTTGCCATGTATTTAGGCATCTTGGTTTGCAGATCAAGATCATGCTCTTGCTCTTTCTCTTTTTGTAATGCTTAAGTTTTGCTTGTATTAATCTCTTGCTTATGCTTTTCATTTCCTTTCCTTGTTTATTTATGTTTCTCTCTTTCATTATGTTTAGCTAAGTTTATCATGTCAGGTGAAAAGGTTACACTAATGGTGTAAGAATAAGTATAATATAAACTCAACATGCACTTTAATGTTTGATACTAACATGTTTTATATTTGTTATCTTGTTCACCTTTAATACTTTGCTTGTTAAATGGTTAATCTAGATTTATGTTCTATAACCCTTGGTATAACAAATACTTGGCACTTTCATAGCCTAACCATATGGTATAACCGACACATTTGCTATGAAAGGAACTTGAGTTTTTGTTAACATAAGTTATAATCATGAATGCCTGACAACATTTACAAGTATTAGCATTATTCAAATAAGATAACTAATGTAATCATGTTAACAATTTATAATCCAATTGGAACCTCCTTTGCGTGTGGTTTCCAGTTGAGTAATAAAAAGTGTTTATACTATACTTGTTTGAAATACCATTAGTGGATCCTCTAACCTTGACAATTATTTTATCCTTGTTTAATCCTTACATCAATATCACATCTCAAAGCTCTCTTTAACTTATTGTTGTCGTTGTTATTTATAATTTATATAGTTAACCTCCCTGTGGTTCGACCCCGGTCTTGCCAGGTTATTTATTACTTTGACACTCCTACACTTGGGAGAAGACATCAATCTTTTGGTCATGTCATGTTATTATGAGGAAATGAACATGCATAGAAAGTAACATGTGAGTAATAGATGAATATGGACTCTCTATAATATCGGTTTGAAGGAATCATAACAAAAAACTTCCTTGTGATTCAGGAGGAGCAACCAGGATTGGATCTTCTGTTAGGGGAGGTCTCGAGACAGGCGAAGCAGGTGCTTGATTTTCCCTCCTATTTTCACTTATACAATTTAAATTTCTTCTATTGAATGCAATTATAATAAATATTGTGTTCAATGTAAATAAAGTCTAGCGTATTTGCAAGATTAGCGTAGCATCCGTGATAGGATCGCTGGGAAATGATTTGCAAGATTAGCTTAAGCTAATGGCATCCGTGATAGGATCGTCGGGAGATGAATTGCTAGATTAGCTTCGGCTAATGGCATCCGTGATAGGATTGACTTTGCAAGGTCACCCAGTTCATACAAGTAAATAAGAGTATTCAAATTAAGAATATGCAAATGAGTGTTAATTAGGTTTAAAAGATTTCAAGCAAAATATAAGTTCCCTGTTAGAATTCTTATGGATCCGATAGAAAATTAATACTTCATTCTTATACATTACATGAGCATATATATATATATATATATTATCAATATAATGGTATATTCATTTATGTAACAGGTCCATCAAATATCTAGAGAGATCATTAGTTTAGGACTCTACTTTGTCAAGCTTATGTAAATATTTAACTTAAACAAAAGGGAATTAATGCATTTATGTAGTATAGTTTTGTGTAAACCTTGATATATTTATAAAAGTTCAGTTTAGCATGTAGTGTATCAGTTATCTTGTAATTAACCCTTTTGAAATGTTTAAAAACACTTATAATGTTGTAAATGCTTTCTTTGCACATGTTAGTCTTCCTTTTCTTTTAAATTTTATGTTATCATATGTGGAACATGTTCATATTGAACTTACTTGTAGGATATATATATATATATATATATATATATATATATATATATATATATATATATATATATTGTGTGGAGTGTATGTGGTGTTGAATTATGATGTTTGATATAAGGTTTGGAATTATGGGACCTTGTGATGATGGGTTGATTGAGTAAATTGATAGTAGTCGATAACTTGGGATGTCCTATATGCAAACGAAACTCTGCCGAATTTTTGGTAAATAAAAAAAAAGAAATTACCCTCAAATTAAGAGAATATGTTGGGATCTTTTAACATTGATCAAGTCGTACAATCGGACTGTTACAATGATGATCCAATCCCCTCTCTAGCTTCTTAAAACCCAACCAATATCATTCTAATTTCACCTTCAATTAAATCCCTCATTTTAACACTTTTCAATTTAGTCCTTGGTCCAAAACAAATCCTTCAAATTGGCCTGTAATCCCTCGAATTAGACCAGTGAACTTGGGCCAAACCCTTCTCGCGGCAAGATTTTCTGCTTTCACATTAGATATTCAAATAGGATTATCTTGAGCTTCTGATATCGAAATCAGGAGATTTAAAAACAAAAATTCATCTACACATACATGAATATAACTTTCATGAAGGATCCAAAGTTAGATAAAATCATTTTGAAGAACAGAATTGCAACCAAACTCGGCTGGAAACCTTCTCGCGGCAGGATTTTATGCTTTCACGCTAGATTTCAAGCGGGAATATCTTGAGCTTTTGATATTGAAATCAAGCGATTCAAAAGACCGAATTCATCTACGTGTCAAGGACTATAACTTTGATGAAGGATTCAAAGTGAGATAAAATCGTTTTAGATAACAGAATCTAGCAGCAATCTGGTTGGTTAAAAAAAGGGTCTCCTGATCTAATTCAGAAACCGACAATGTCGAGCTTCCTGATATGTTTGAGAGTATGACCTAAGAACAATGACCAATAAAATTGTGACAGAAGCAAAGTCTTCAGTGCAAAACTCGGGTCATAATTGTTCTCGCGACATAATTCTCTACTTTCACGTTAGATATTCAAACGAAAATATCATGAGCTTTTGATAACAAAATCAAGCGATTTAAAAGCCCAAATTTATCTACACTTGTAGAGCTACAACTTTCATGAAGGATAAAAAATGAGATAAATTCATTTTGAAGAGCAGAATCTAGTCACAATCTGGTTGGTCAAAAGGATTCCTGATCTGATTCGGAAACTGTCAATGTCAAGCATCCCAAATCTGACTGAGGGTTTGACCTAAGGACAACGAACAACAAAGTTATGATGAAAAAAGAGTCTTTAGTGCAATACTCGGGTCAGAATCCTTCTCGCGGTAGAATTCTCTACTTTCTCATTAGATATTCTCATGGAAATATCTTGAGCTTCTGATATCGAAATCAGGAGATTCAAAAACCTAAATTCATCTACACGTACAGGTTTACAACTTTCATGAAGGGTTTAAAGTGAGATAAATTCATTGTAAAGAACAGAATCTAGCCATAATCTGGTTGGTCAAAAAGGGTTTCCTGAATTGACAATGCTGAGCATCCAAATCTGACTGAGAGTTTGCAATAAGAACAGTGAGCCCTAGGACCCAATAAAAGTGTAGGTCAATTCTTCAACATGTCATGAGTGACAGAATATAGCTAGGATGGTCAGATATCGTACGAAACCAAGTCAGAATCAGAATCTAAGTTGAAACAAAAAATTGCGACAGTAGTAGAATCAATTTTTTTAGTGCAAATTCTGAGGGATTTATCCAACCTTAAAGACCAGATAAAGAAGAAATAAATTTAGCATTATGAAGACTCCTAATCAATCTAAGAAACCTGATGATTTTGGCAACAAAGAAGGAGGATAAAGAGGGCAGAAAACAACTCAAACAAGGTTCGAAAAACATTTCTTTCTTCTTGCTTTTGTCAATTTTTCAACATTCATGAACTAAACTCCTACACTCGGTTTAAAAGAGGTATACACCGTCTCCAGCATGTGGGGTCCAAAATTGAGTAACAACAATGACAACAAACTCACAACAGTTTGAAATCAGAGCAGACCATATCTCTAGAAAGATAAATGAGGTAATACATTCTAATATTGAGACATGACTTTTAGAACTAACTTCTCTCACGAGACAAGTAATCTGAGGACAGGTTAGGCAAACCAGAGTGTATGGCATTTATGTAGTTCCAGAACATTCTACCGATACGTGCCCACAGCTTTAAGAAGATGCAACCCCTCAGGTGTAGTTAACCAAGGAAATATGAACCATATTCAAACCATTACAACCTTGATTGAAAAGATCACTCAAACCTTAAGTACGGTCAACCCCTAAACCAGCAACCCTTTCAGGCCTCCGTCCACGACAAATTAGCTTTTCCTCCTCATTAAGCATCAAACTCAGGTATATCTTTAGATGAAATTGTGAAATCTTTAGCCATAAATACTCAAATGTTACAACAGGAAACCAGAGCTAGCATCCATAATTTGAAGATTCAAATTTCACAACTAGAAATCGTCTGTGAGGAGTATTGAAGTTAATAAAGGGAAGCTAACATTTCAAGCTGAGTTAACCCAACAGAAAATGCAAGTGCTATGACTCATGTGGGAAGGAAGTGTTGACCCAACTGTCAGCTTCAACGTCAGATTCTAGAACAACTAAGGTGTAGACCACAACGTGAGCTTCAATAGGAACCGAGACCCAGCTACCAGATTCAACAGCAATCACACTACCATGCCAGATTCAACGTCAGACTACAAATTTATAGGTATATAAATATCTTAAAAACTATTTTATACTGGCTTGTTTTCTTCCTGAACTTGTCGTTGTTGTGATCACTGCTGTGACATAACCTGTCTTTGGGGCTTCATTAAATTTTCTACCAAACATTTTCCAATCATTCAATTGCTTATCTACACACGAGTCATGACCTAGTCCCACCTGGTCTGCTCGTACTCTCAAACAAAGATTATTACACAAGTGAGCAGAAGCAAGCTTATCCAGTTAAACCTAACAATCCAACAAGCCCACCAAACAGAGGATGTATATGCTTAATTGAAAATGTTCTTGTGTTGAAAATTTTAATACCTCTATGCTGTACTTTCAACTGCAATTTCAAACGCATTTATACATAGGTTTTCTCTGGAGCAAATCTTCTTAGACGGTTGGTGTTGGGTAAGAAACATTCAAGTTATTGTCCCTAGTATTTGTATTAGCCTCAAAACGTACAAACATCTTTTAGACTTTTGTCCAAAGCTTAAGTAGCCTATAAATTAAAAGATTCTGCTACTAATCTTTTTACATTTCTCACTGTGTTCTTAAGTTAGTTCCCGTCCATGCCAACGATTTTCCACTTCAATTTCGGATCCCCATTTCTCCGCTGCCATGTTTTTCTCTTGCATAGACAATGCTTGTGTAGTAATGCGCGACATGATATTATTATTACTTTTACACTAATACATTAAAATTATTAAAAATAAACAATTAAAAATATATTAATTTAATATTTTTTCAAGTAAAAAATAATTTTAAAAGTAGTTCATCCTAATTACGCTTGTGTCAAACCAAATTCTTTTTAAGTAGAATACCCTATTTAATTTGAAAGATTGCTGGAAAAAAAGAACATGAATCTTAGTTTTAGGCATGTTTTTGTAAGTGAAAATGACAACCTCAGATGGTCAACAAAAACATGCTAAGTGACACCTAGTGGAAATATCTGATTACGTTTTTGATGAAAACCCAGTAGACTCCAAGAAGTTCAAGATACGTAACACTGATTTAGAAAAAAACCCAGGCTTGACCAATGGTTTTGAAGCCATGGGTTTAAGTTAATGGCTGGTCTGTTTATCATGGAATTTAAGAAAAAACAAGGCAAAGGCACCATAAAAAAATATTATTCAAACTAATTGTTATTTGAAAATCATTTAAGTTATTTATTTATGAAAATAATTTAAGATATTTGATAATGGGTGGAGAGGGGCATGCATTCTTTCTGTTTCGTATCTACAAAAGATAGGCTGCTAGGTCATGCAGTAAAGGCGAAGGGTATAAAATATGTTCCTCTCCCTTTCACTTTATCTATATATATATCTTTTGTACAGGAAGGAATATATAAGAGAATGCTACAATTTGGACACAGGGACCTGTACCTCACCAACCCAAAAACCTAATATGTGAATGTGATGCCATGATCCGTCCTCGCTTGCATATATTTTGCTTTGTACTTTATCTCTGGTGCATAAAGTTGACATTCTTTTTCCACTCGCCACCAACACTTGGGGTTTTATCCTTTCTCTCTCTCTCAAGTTAGCTGTATATGCTGGCCAAGTGTATGTACGTATGCAATAATGTATGTGCATATATATGCATCATCTTGTCGATAATGATCAATCTTCCATTTCTTCTAAATAAATTAGTGAAAATTGAGAATAATCAGGAGGCTTAACCTATTGGTTAGCCAACCCTTTCTATATATATGTGTAGGGCAATATACAATAGTAATGGTGGAGGTTACAACACAAGAGTGTGACTAATATTTTCTATATACAGTATTTTCTATATAGATACATTCTATAATATGCCCTCTCAAGCTGAGGGTAGAGAATCAACCCGAAGCATGAAACGAAAAGCAGTAAACGGAGCAATAGGAAGTGACTCAGTAAAGACATTTGCAAGTTGATCCTAAGAGTAAATTTTCTATCATCAACACTACCTACCCAATCTGCATTTGTAAAGCCATGTAAGGAAAATGAAGAACTACGAGTAATATGAAGGCCATGTGTTGTCGTACCCTTAAGATAACGCAAGATGCATTTAACGACAACCTAATGAGAATCTGTAGGAGCATGCATAAACCGATAGACTCTGTTAATAGTAAAGCAAATATCTCTCCTTGTAAAAGTGACATTAAAGGGCACCCATAATTTGACGAAAGCGTGTAGCATCAGAAAAAAAAAGGATATGACAGTATGGTAGCTTTGGATGTCGAGATAAGAGTATCAACAGGTTTGCATGATAACATATCAGCCTGCGTGAGGATGTCAAGTGTGTATTTATGATGTCGGAGCATAAGACCTATACCAGTAGGCGTAACCTCAATACCCAAAAAATAATGAACAATACCCAAGTCGCAAAGCTTAAATTCTGAGCTTAGTAGTTGTATGAGGCATTGAAGCATAAGAGAGTTGCTACCCGTAAATAGAATATCATCAACATAAACTAGAAGATAATAAATATCAGCACCAACAGAGAAGATAAATAATGAGGTACCACCTTAGAGACACGAAAACTAATAGATAGTAAAAAGTCATTCATACGAGTGTACCAAGTCGCGGAGCCTACTTTAAACCATATAGAGACTTATGCAATCTATACACATGAGAGGGGAGAGTAGAGTCAACAAAACCTGCAGGTTGTTTCATGTAGACCTCCTCATCAAGAATGCCATTGAGGAAGGCATTATGAATATCAAGCTAATGAATTTTCCAATCATATGAAACGACAATGGGGGAGAGTAATTTGACAGTTGCCTATTTGATAACAGGACTAAAGGTTTCATAGTAATCAATACATCCTTGCTAAGTGAAACCTCTAGCAACTAGACGTGCCTTATACCTCTCAATGCTGCCATCAGATCTGTGTTTAATCTTGTATACCCACCGACTACCAATAACATTCATCAAAGGGTGAAACAACACTAAGGTTCAAGTTCTGTTGGTGCATAAGGCTTGAATTTCCTCGCGTATAACACTATATCACGCCCCATACCTGTTAGCATCATTAAAAACAAGTGGCTCATGAGTAGGAGGAGAAATTACTTGACTGAAGGAGGGAACAGAGGCAGTGGTAGTTGTTGCGGACAGTGTTATCTTGGGCTGTCTAGGACAGAGAACCATGAGATGTTGCAAAGCAGCTGGGCGTGGAGAAGGAGAACCAGTACCTAAAACTTGTTGAAGATGATATGAGGAAAGGTCTACACAAAACTGCCAGTTAGAGAGGTGGTGGAGGGACTAATTCCGTCGGTGAAAGCAATGAAATTCATCGGTAAAATAATTATCGACGGCCTCACCGACGAAACACGTCCGTTGGTATACCAGTCGTCGGTAAAACCCATTTTCGTCGCTAACTCTGTTGTAAATAAAAAAACACCCACCGACGGAACACTGACGGTCTTACAGACGGATACACATGTACAAAAAAAAGGTTTCCCGCGGGAACATTACCGACGAAATAAATCCGTCTACAATTTCAACGGTAATTACCGACGGAAGTTCCGAGGTATATTCCGTCAGTAATTATGGCTTGGCTGGTAATTGTTTGGCAACTCTCTGTTAAATACCGACGAATATTATCCGTCAGTAAATCCATCTGTATTTAATCACCGACGGATATATTCCATCGGTAATTATGGCATGGCTGGTAATTGTTTGGCAAACTCCTTAGACTAGGTGTTCGATACTGATAGAGAGCTTCCAACAGTTGAGACATTACGAGCCGAACGCAAGTTTTTAGCCGTAGTGTTGGAGAGCCCGTAGACCCGATTTTTATCGGGTCCACCAGACGATCCCGCCTCCATCCACAAATCTGGATCGAAATCTGGATGGGTCGACGGATTGTCCCCATATCTCTCCCTCAAC
>Ga0325403_1003308_pt1 | contig 14668 bp, 7 predicted proteins | sample PopdelMetagenome_19_FD_205665 | JGI IMG/M metagenome (GOLD analysis project Ga0325403, IMG submission 205665) | Populus deltoides microbial communities from Bellville, Georgia, United States - Xylem-PdKOR-R4 | ecosystem: Host-associated > Plants > Phyllosphere > Stem > Wood/Secondary xylem...
TTAAGTTGATTGAGTTATATTAAGGCGATTTCTATATAATTTTATTTTAAACTGGTCAAGTTGGAAGGTTTTAAAATTAACTTATTTGGCTGAATCTAATAACAATGTTAAATAATTTTTTATAGCTTGAATATTTTTTATTACATTAATTTTTTTAATCTAAATAGCATCATGGTGCATATAATTATAAGAATTAGGCTTTAAGATGATATTCTATGAAAACCGACCCAAGTTGCTAAAACCACACAGAGCATGTGTAAAAAAAGAAAAAACTATAGTCTTGTTTTTTTTAAAAAATTATTATTAAAAATGATCAAATACCTTATAAAACGTTGCACGAAATAAAAGGGGCCAAAAAAAAAAGAGAGAAAAGGGACCGATCTCCAGAAACTTCCTCAAACCCCATGATAAACCCTACTAAACACCCATTCATAACTCACGGAGTCTGAGACTCGCTAGAAACAGTGCCCATCTACTCCACCTCTCTCTCTCTATCTCTCTCCCCTCCCGGTCGCTTTACGTTCAATTTCTTCCTACCGTGAAGGAACGATGCACAGGCTATCGAGGCGTTCCGTCTCCACTATCCTCCGCTCCACTGGCTCTGCCTCTCGTTACGGGAGCGCCGCCACCGCTGTCCCATTCTCCGATTCTGTACGCTCTTATAAAAAGCTCTTCCCATTTCTACACTGACTTGATACCTGTTTCCTTTCTTTTCTTTTTTTTTTCTTTTCTTGGTTGATTGGTTCTGCTTGAGATATTTTTATCATCCAGTCTAATGGCCAATTTTTTTAATTAAATAAATTCTTAATATTGTTAATGCAATTTCCTCCTATTTTTGGCAAAGAATGGGCACAAAGGAAAACAAAGTTGTACAGTTAACCTTAAGAAAATTTATGTTTATAGCAAATGTATCTATATGGTATTGTGGTCAAATGTGGAATATTTATTTATGAGTCATGAGCAGGTTGTCGACGGTGAGGCCAAATTGAGATGGTACTCGGTTTTAACCACTGGGAGAGAGATACCAAATAAAAGCAAGCAGCTGAACTTGAAGCATACCCTTTTTTTGGGTACCCGTTACGAGTCTACTGCTGCAGAATCTGATTCGTCATCATCCCCTCCATCTGTGGGTGAAAAATATGAGTATCAAGCTGAGGTACATCAATGGAGATTTTGGGGAATTTCATTTTTGTATTCAAGGAACGGGAGCTGAATATGGTTTTACTGATGTCTCTCTCTTTTTAATACTTGATGGCAGGTTAGTCGCCTTATGGACCTCATTGTTAATAGTCTATACAGCAACAAAGAGGTGTTTCTTCGGGAGCTTATCAGGCACGTTGTTTTTTCTTTTCTTTTCTTTCCTTTTCTTTTTCTTAATACTTTGATGCACTGTTACATATTTATATTTGCCTGGAAAGCAAGAGAGGGCAAAGTGATTAAAGCATTTCTCTATTTGGAAGCTTATGTAATAATGGATGCAAACAGTCAATAGACTCATTAGTCTTGTGTTCTTTGCTTTTGGAAATTTATATGTTGCTTAAATTTTGTACTTTATGAATTTATGTTCACAGTAATGCGAGTGATGCCTTGGACAAGCTGCGATTTCTTAGTGTCACTGAATCTGAGCTTTTGAAGGGTGCTGCTGATCTTGACATTCGTATTCAAACCGATAAAGATAATGGGATTATAACTATCACGTAAGCTTTCTGAACTTCATCAACTGTTAATTATTGATTTTCCATCCGATTCAACTATTCCAACATGCGGTTCTTTCTCGCAGCGATAGTGGCATTGGTATGACTCGTCAAGAACTTATTGATTGTCTTGGAACTATCGCACAAAGTGGAACTGCAAAGTTTTTGAAGGCATTGAAGGTCTAATATTTTCTTTGAGCTGTATTGAATTTTTGATTCCAAGTGTGTTGCTGGATTGCTTGAGTGCTTAAAGAATTCATATTTGCTTAACAGGATAGCAAGGATGCCGGTTCTGACAACAATTTAATTGGGCAATTTGGTGTGGGCTTTTATTCAGCTTTTCTCGTGGCAGATCGGGTATGACCTTAATGTAAAGTTTGGACATTTTTCATGTTTGTTATCTTATCTACATCAATATAGAGTTTCCTAGTTTTCAATAATAAACCTCTCCTTCTTGAAAGGTTGTTGTCTCAACAAAAAGCCCACGATCTGATAAACAATATGTATGGGAAGGAGAGGCCAATGCAAGCTCATATACTATAAGAGAGGACACAGACCCAGAAAATCACATTCCTAGAGGAACTCGCCTTACACTGTATCTTAAGGTCTAGCCTTTTTTTCTCAAGCAGCTTGTTTCCTCCTCCTTGAATAGATTTGAAACTCACCATGTTTTTTTATTTGTTCTCCCTACTTCAGCGTGATGACAAAGGCTTTGCACATCCAGAACGGATCCAGAAGCTCGTGAAAAACTACTCACAGTTTGTTTCATTCCCAATATACACCTGGCAGGAGAAAGGATACACTAAAGAGGTCAGTTTTCTCAGTTACTTTAATTTTCCGTTCTCATTAATACTTTCAAAGATCATAGCAATCTTCTGATGGATTATGAATAAATCTCTACCACTTGAAAAATGCTGCACATTTATCTATTATTTCTTGTTCTGTTGAAGGTTGAGGTTGATGAGGATCCAGCTGAGGCCAAAAAGGATGAACAAGATGATACCACTGAGGTATGAAGCATAACTTTGTTATCATTTCATGGTTCTTCAAAATTTAATCCTGTAGCTCTTTTTATTCATTTGCTGTTTCTTGTGACAGAAGAAGAAGAAAACAAAAACTGTTGTTGAGAAATACTGGGACTGGGAACTTACTAATGAGACCCAACCAATATGGGTGGGTAAAGATTGGTATATTTGGATGTTGATTAATGCTAACATATAGGGAAAGGTTTGATAAATTCTCTCGACATGTGCAGCTTCGGAACCCTAAAGAAGTTTCTACAGAAGATTACAATGAGTTTTACAAGAAAACCTTTAATGAATACTTGGAGCCTTTAGCGTCTTCTCATTTCACAACTGAGGTAACTCATTCTGGATGTGATAATGATTATATTCTTTTCTACAATTAAAATACATGATTGGATATATGCTTCTAAAATTGGATGATAGTTATCTAAAGGGCAAGGCCAATGAAAAGTGGGTAACTTAAACTTGTCAGGCAAGGAAAAGTACATGTGTTATGTCCCTGTCCTCTAACATGCTGTGCAATTTTTTATTGTTCTCTAAATGTTGAACTCTGAAGTCTTAACTGGATTCTTTTCTCATTTGCCTCTTTTCATTTATTGCTAAGCTGGTGAAGGTTGCTCTTGCAGGGTGAGGTGGAGTTCAGGTCCATACTTTATGTGCCAGCCATTGCTTCCACAGGAAAGGATGACATAGTCAATCCCAAAACAAAAAATATCAGGCTCTATGTAAAAAGGGTCTTCATTTCAGATGATTTTGATGGAGAACTGGTAAGAGAATGCCATCCTTCCCTTCCTTTGACTCCCACCTCCTAAACAGATTTGTACTATATGGAAACTGTCATACTCATTCTTCATATGCTGGCTCACTTTTTTTATTTTTTGCTTGATTAGTTCCCACGATATCTAAGCTTCGTGAAAGGTGTTGTGGACTCCAATGACCTCCCCCTCAATGTTTCTCGCGAGATTCTTCAAGAAAGTCGCATTGTATGAACAGTCAACATTTATTTGTTTTTTCCAAAACCTTCGAGGTTGTGGAATTAATTTAATCTGAATGTATCATTTTAATTTTCTTTTCTGGCATTCTTGAAGGTGCGGATTATGAGGAAACGCTTGGTTCGAAAGGCATTTGACATGATTTTGGGCATTTCCATGAGTGAGAATAGAGAAGTATGCTATTTCTTATGAAATTACTTGTGTCCTTTTACATCTGCAATGAAAGCTCATATCACAGGATGTCAAAATAATTCTGCAGATTGCTTGAGTGTGAATTTAGATATCTATGGGTTTTTTTTGGGAAGCCTTTATGTTTTGTCCTCCATTGAATTTTGTTCCACAAATTCTCTTGGTATTTCTGATGCCTTCCCTCTCTCTCTAATTCTGTGGATTATAAAGGTTTTTTTGGGAAGCCTTCATGAAATCACCTGTCTCCTTTTCCATCATCAATGATATCTCTTGCTTGAGTGCTTTTCATTTTTTTAAATAAACCATCTTGCTTTTGTTGTAGGATTATGAGAAGTTCTGGGATAACTTTGGCAAACACTTAAAATTGGGTTGCATTGAGGATCGTGAAAACCACAAGCGTATTGCACCACTGCTCCGATTTTTTTCTTCCCAGAGTGAGGAGGAGATGATTAGCTTGGATGAGTACGTGGAAAACATGAAACCTGAGCAGAAGGATATCTATTACATAGCTTCTGACAGCGTAACCAGCGCTAGGAACACGCCTTTCTTAGAGAGACTTCTTGAGAAGGATCTTGAAGTATGTATCTCACTTGAAAAAACAATTCCACAACATTTTAGTTAATGTTCTGTGATATATCATGAACAATCATATGAATTCTCTCACGGTGTTATTTCTATAGGTGCTGTTCTTGGTTGATCCCATTGATGAAATTGCCGTTCAGAACCTGAAATCATACAAGGAGAAAAATTTTGTTGACATCACCAAGGAAGACTTGGATTTAGGTTAGTTTTTGAGATAAGGCGTGGTTGTTTGTTATATTTATTCTTCTTTTGTAGGCTTTATTTCTTTTGGAATAAACATCTTGTATTGGAATGACTATCTGAAGAAAATCTTAAAGATTTGATTGTTGTTTTATGCTCAATTACCATAATCATACGGTTCTATGAAGCTTATGGCTAGTGGTTAGCTCTGATCTTAATTTTACTCAAGCTTTCTCAATTGTGATATCGACTGGAATAACTTTGTGGGGAAAGTTGAAGAGAACGATCCATTGGTGCTTATTGGTTTCAACTTGGATGTAGATTTAAGTGATTTGACCTTTTCAGGTGACAAGAACGAGGAGAAAGAGAAGAACATGAAGCAGGAGTTTGGCCAAACTTGTGATTGGATTAAGAAGCGCTTGGGTGACAAAGTTGCCAGTGTACAAATATCAAATCGCTTGAGCTCATCACCCTGTGTCCTTGTGTCTGGGAAATTTGGTTGGTCTGCGAACATGGAGAGGTAAAGTGCTCCTGTGTTGCTTGTGCCGGTGATTTATATGTCAAGCATCCCCACCCTGTTTAACCTATAAATCTTATTTTACCGTAGGCTAATGAAGTCACAAACAGTTGGTGATATGTCCAGCTTGGAGTTCATGAGAGGCAGAAGGGTGTTTGAGATCAATCCTGAACATGAAATAATTAAGAACTTAACTGTACAAGGATATTCCCATCCATCTCTCTGTTTTTCATTTGAGTCTTAGTGACTCCAGTGACTCGCACTTACTTTTACCCCCCTTTTTTATTCTCTGTAGGCTGCATGCAGGAGTAACCAAGATGATGAAGATGCCCTAAGAGCTGTAGATCTCCTTTATGATGCAGCTTTGGTTTCCAGTGGATATACTGTGAGCATTTTTGTTGTTTTCTTAATTATACATATATAAAATTACATTTAACCTTGCCGATGTGTCTCATTTGGAGAATATAATTTGCCAACTTGTAATTGTACTTCTTGGTGTGGCCTATGGAACTACATGTTTAATTATTTTTACCTGTTCAAGCAGTCAAGGTGACCCTAAACAATTTGACTCGTTTCTCAACGACCTTTGCATTCGAACTATAGTTTCTGGCTGTTCTCTGACTTAGATTTTAATCCATGCAGCCTGAGGATCCAGCACAGCTGGGTGGGAAGATTTATGAGATGATGGGCATGGCGCTATCAGGGAAATGGTCAAGTCCTCCTGGGATTCAGCATCCTGTATCTTCTCAACCAGGTATCCCAGAAACATTAGAAGCAGAGGTGGTTGAGCCGGTTGAAGTTGATGGGCAGAAGTGAGAGGGGAGGGGACGCAAAGAACAAATGCAATTTTTGCTGCTTCATTTCCATGTTTCATATGCGTATATTTATCTAGGAGGGGGATTATTAAGGCTTTAGTTCATAAATGGCAGAGGGGAATTGTGCAAGACTGAGCTGGACTGATGTTGCCTGAATTCTTCGAAATGGCTGTAGTTAAATGATTATTTTTGTCTTGTTCGCGTTTATTCCTTGCACTTTTAAGATTAATTTGATGTAGTGGATGGGAGACCGCAACACCTATTAAAGACAAATGACAGGAGACCTGAACAGGCAAATGATGACTGATTCTTCAGTAAACCTTTTATGGGTTCTTACCATCCTCCTCAAATGATACATAAACATGGTAAACTGCCAAGGACATCATGCCTGTGGGAGATGGAGCGCATGGCCTGAGTGATGACGCATTGCGTTCCAAGAAGTACGAATGTCTAAACCAGAGAGTGAAATTAATCTTGGTGTAGAAAAGCTGGTTCAATATCCCGAGGTATGAAAAAAAAAGAAAAAAAAAAGAGAGTTCAAACCAAAGTTGGGGAGAAGGATTTGAAATGTTTCAGAGCAGACCACGGAAATGAATTTGCACGAAATTATTGTGTCGTGATGGTTGATTCAATGAGAAGAAATAAATGATTTAGCACATGTTTGGGCTTGATGTTCTTATAACAAAAGCCTGCTTTTTAGAGCTGTTTTCTGTCAAGAGTAAATAGATACTGTTTAAGAGAATGATAGTGAGTTTTTTTTAAATATTTTTATTTTAAAAATATATAAAATAATATTTATTTTTTAAAATTATTTTTTTATATCAATACATTAAAGCGATTGAAAACCATTAAAAGAAATTAATTTCAAGAAAAAAAATTTAAAAATTATAAAACATGATTTTAACAGTAAAAACAAATAACTTTATAATATGTTGGGTAACGTTAAAAAATTGTGGTGCTAGACATGGGTCCACCAATAACTAAGGTCTGATATTGGTTATTGGTGAAACAATTTCAGGTCTAAAATGCTTTTGAAAAATTTTATTTTCTCTGCTGAAAATTATTTTTTTTGTATTTTTTGATAATTTTAATATTCTGATATTAAAAATATATTTTTAAAAAATAAAAAATATATTTTCAAATAAAAAATATTTTAAAAACAATTACTACTATAATAAATAAATGATTTTCCCTATGTTTCATGTGATTTCCCTTGCAACATCAAACTTTTTATTACTCTTGTTACTTGTGATGACCAAACTAACCATATTTAACAACGAAATTTCTACATATTTTTTTCTAATTATTTTATTATCAATAACAATTTTAATTGAAAAAAATGAGTAGACAATACTAGTGTTTGTAAAGAAATTAAAAAAAAATATGAGACTTAAATAATTGACTCGACTGGATTAAATAAACTCGATTAAATCAATAATATGATTGAAAAAATAGGAGCGATAGAAAATAAATTGAACTAAATAAAAAAGATTTCAGTGAATAATTGAAGAAAATGAACGATTGTCAATATTATGGAAAGATATTCCCCCAATATTTTTAAAAGGTCTATATGATCTTATTTTATGACGAAAGAAAAAATTAAATGAGAATGGAATAACCCTATAGAAAAATAAATTCTAAAACCCAATTCTCATCAAATCGAATGTTGAGGGATAATATTGGAAAAAAATTAATTTTAAAAAAGAACTAAAAACTTGCCCTGAGTCAGCTAGTCAAATCCATGACTTGTCGTGAGAATAGAATAACTTTGTACAAAGCAAATCTAATAAAACCACAAAGCTCAATTCTCAAACTAATTCACCCAATGTTGAAAGATAAAATTAAAAAAACAAATAACATTAAAAAAAACTCAAGTTAACTTGGGTTAACCTGACAAGCCTACAACTCAGGGAACAAGACTGAGAAAAGTCCACAGAGAGGAATGTGAAATGAACAACGAAACTTAATCTTAAACAAACTCAATGTTAAAGGATAAAATTGAAAAAAAAAATCAATTTTAAAAAGTGACCTAAAAAAATCAAAGTCAACTCATACTAATTTTCCAAACCCATGTCCCCGGTCATGGGGTCGGGATTATCCCATGGAAGGCAAATCCAAAAAACTCACGAAGCTAAATTCTCAATCAACCAAATGGTAAGAGATAAAATTAAAAAAAAATCAATTAAAAAAGATCCAAAATAAAGAAAATAGCAATAAAAAAAATAAGAACCAAATCCGATATAAAAATAAAATGAAACAAAATGTTAAGGAAGAAATTAAAAACAAAATTCAATTAAGAAAATGATCCAAAACAAAAAAAAATGACAATCAAAAGAATTATTATCAAATTTGATATAAAAATTAAATGAAACAAAATGACAAGGAACAAAATTGAAAAACAAAATCAATTTAAAAAATGATAAAAAAAAACAATCATAAGAATGAAGATCAAATCTAATACTAAAACAAAATAACAAGAAACTTTTCAAGTTTGGTAGACTAACATGATATCCAGGGAGATGAGAGAGAGAAAAAATGGGAGAAGAAATAAAGGTCGTTAAAGCATCACCATTGGACCTCTATAAACACAAACCCTATCACCAAGAAGGTCTCACCGCAGTGGTTCTAACGCATCCGAGGATGGTGGTGGATAGCTGCTAGAAGAGACCGCACACAATGACCTCTTTCCACATGCTAACAAATGCAATGCACACGTTGACCAAGTTATCCTTCTTGTCTTTTTAAATTCCTAATACATTTTTTTCAAATTGGATTCTTCAAGCCTTTATTGTTTTGGATCAATAAAATCATATTTGATTTGCAAAACTGAGCATCAAATGTTAGATTTCTTTCCTGATTTTATGGGATCCCCATAGCTAAGTAACAAAAAAAAAACTATCAAGTTCAATCTAAAAATAAATAAATGTGAAATGATCAAATTGAAAAAAGATTGAGGGATAAAAGAAAAAACAAAAGGTTGTTGTAACAACCTTGAATTTAAAAAAAAATCTTTTAAGTAATTCAAAAAATCAAGGGTAAATTTTTTTTGGGCACCCTACCGAGATTTCGATAGAGTTTCCCTTATATTAAGAGCACACCAAGTTATCAACAACTTTTTTTTATCTCATAAATCAATATCATAGTCAAGTCTAATCATCATGAACCTTTCTTTCATCAACACAACTCAAGGATAACATACATGTAATTTTTCATGAAATCTGAACAGTGTGACTAAGAGATAATTTACACATGAATTTATATAGTTTACTTTATTAAATGATTAATGAAAATTAAAATTTAGAATATGGTAATTTATAGGATCTTATCTTAAATAATATAAAATTCAATATGGATATACAAAATTAACAAAAGGTTACAAAATATAAATATGATGCTTTATAAAACATGATTAAAAGTTTAACATGGAATACCTCAAATTACATTATATATTAGTTTAACATCTTTAAATTACAATATTAAATTCAATAATAAAAAGTGGCACTATAAGAATCAACGAGTCGGCTTTGGAATGAGAAGGACCTCACAATTACATTATTCCATAACATTAGATTATAATACAATAATTTTATGAGTAAAACATATATATATATATATATATATATAGCTATTTAACTCATTAATCTAGCTCTATTTTCAATCCATATATAATTTATACATATATTTAACTCCAAGGCAAGCTTAGTTTTCCAAGCAATTAGACATATTGATGCCACTAGCCCTCCCACTTAGTTAGTCTGATAAGATTTTTTTAGTTATTTGAACACAGGTGCCACTAGCATTTTTTCGGTCTGCTAGTTTAAAAAATCACCCCGATCATCTAAACACAAATGCAACTAGCCCCTCTTGGACAATTAGTATGATAAAATCTTCCTAATTATCTGAATACAGATTCCACTAGCCGCTCCCAAACAACTAGTTTAATAAAATCTTCATTGTCATCTGAACACAAATATCAGTAGTCCCTCTCAAACAACTAGTCTAATAAAATATTCTCGGTCATTTGAACACAAATGCTACTAGTCTAGTAGTCGTGCTTTATTACAGGTCGGATTAAAAGTCAATTTTAGTGTAGAAAAGAAAAATATATAGGTGTTTTTTATTTTCTAAAAAAAGAAAACTTTAAAGGGTAAATTACACTTTACATCTTGTAGTTTAATTATTATTTTTCACTTTACCTCTATTTTTTCATAAATTACTATTTAAATCTTCGAGTTTATAAGTTCACAACACATAAAAAACCAATAAAAAATATCAGATTATTTACAAGATTGTCATTATATTATATTTAATAACTAAAAAGCTTTTATATTAAATATAACAACTTTTTCATTACATTAAAATAAAATTAGTCACCACCCTCACTCTTTTCTCCTCTCTTCACTATCCACCATAAAAAAGGTCTACATCTATTGCTCCATTATTGGTCATTTCTACCCCCACACTCTCCGATATTAAATTTTACAATCATAACAAGTGAGGATTGCTTATATTCAATCCTTCAATTCAATCACATAATGTGACCCATCCGTTTGGCATTGCGTTTGTAACTGCGTTTCATCAAATTTTGAATTTGTTTTTGCTAAAATTGAGTGCGGTTTGTACTTTTTGGATCGTTTTGATGTGCTGATGTCAAAAATAAGTTTTAAAAAATGAAAAAACATCATTGGCATGTATTTCGGCATGAAAAGCTATTTGAAAAGCAACCGCAACCACACTGCCAAACACGCTCACCAAGCAGGTCAAACGCAACTCGACTGTCCCTTTTAAGATCGATTTGACAACAAAAAATTTCAAGCCATAATTGTTTTATTTCTTAAAAGAAATTGAAAAGACATCATTTTTTATTGACATGGGTCGACTCAGCTCAAATTACCAAACTTGCCAAACGGATCATGAACCCGTTTAGGTTGAATAACTTGGCTTTTTGGGATCAAATTATATATTATATAAACAACTAAAACAAAAGGAAGACAAAAGGAAGATTCACTATAACCCCTTTTATATTTTAATATTCACCACTACAATGTAATGACCATTTTGTCATTCCTATAAAAAATGTACGCCTTGGGACCAGGGTTATTTTAGTATTTTTACAAGGAGCATTAGTCATTATTGATTTTTTAGGGGGTATTTTTGTCTAATGAATGTTTTAATGAACAATTAAATAACTAAAATACCCCCAAGAGCACAAAAACAAGTGGTCTCAGGTAGGGGCATTTAAGTATTTTTGTTTCTTTATAAATAGTAGAATTACACATATACCCTTGCATGCAAAATACTGAATTCATTATAGTCAAGGGTATTTAGGACTTTTAGCTTTGCTTTTTTTTTTTTGGGTTAATTGTAGGTTTGCTTGAGGTTAATAACATAATTTACCATTAAAATAATAGTTTTATATTTAAAAAGTTGTTGGCGCATGTAGTAGAGCATCCCCAGCGCGTTAGAACCGCCACACACTTTGGGCGGCACGTGCGACGGTTTCCAACATTAAAAAATGGGCTTTTGTTGTCTTAGTTTATTCCTCATTGTCTCCTCTTTTATTATAGGCGGCACATGTTCTTTTAATAGGTTTCCAACATTCCTGGTGACTCTTTTTTTTTTTCTTCATTCATTTCTCTATCTTACCCCGATAAATACACTATAGTTCTCATTGTTATAGTTATAGTTATTTCATATTCATACCTTTTAGTTGTGATTAGTGTTTTTAGTTATTTTCTCTTTTGTTAAAGTCAATTTAACCATTGGTGTTTAATTTGTATATATAACGTATTTTGATTCAGTCCTTCTACTTTTAATTTTTTATTTTTTTCTTTTGCCTTTTTGTCAAAGTTTTTATAGCTTTCAATTTTATCTTTTAAATCAAGTTTATGATTTTTTTTTCAATGATAATAATGATTTCAATTTGGTCCCTTTCCTTTTGATTTTTCATTTTTTTTCTTAGCCTTCTTGTCAAAATTTCTATAATTTTCAATTCTATCATTCAAATCAAGTTCATGATTTTTATTTTCTCAATAATAATAATAATAATAATAATCATGGTAATATTAATGATGATGATGATATTACTGATAATAATAGTAATAATGATGATAATGATAATGATAGCGATAATAATTATAAATAATAATATCATTGATAACAACAACAACTACTAAATTAGTGTTGATAATAATAGTAGTAGTTGTTGTTGTAGTGATAACAATTTTGTTGTTTCTACTACTATTACTACCAACAACAACAACAACAACAACATGAGAGAGAAGAAGAATAAAAATAGTGACGATAATAAAAATACAAATAATATTTTTTTTTATGATAGTGGTAATAAAAAAAACAAAGAATATTTGTTTTAATGATAGTGATAATGGCAATAGTAATAGCAACAACAGTAACAACAACAACAATAATAATAGAAATAGAAATAATGATAGTGATGGTGATGGTGATGGTGATTGTAAACCCCGGTAAAAATAAAAATAATATATATATATATATATAATTCTCGAGAATTGAGTAAATTAATTGATATGACTTGTGCAAGTATGAAATATAAAAATCTGAATTTTGATGAAAAATTACAAATCGGCTAAGTTTACGTTATAACATATAACTTTTAATCTAGCCATTAGATTAAGTTGAAATTTTCATGGAGTCTTATAAAATATTATTTTAACGTAGGTTAAAATTTTAAAATTTTTGGTGTATGATAAGAATTTTTTTTAGATAAAAGAACAAATGGCATAAGTGATTGTCTAGAAATTCCTTAGGGACCAAAGTGAGACTTTGCCCAAAACAATCCTCTTTACAAGCTGCCAGCAATTAAAAAAGAAAAGGAAAGAGGGATTGTGCCGGCCAAGGGAAGAAAAATGAGAAAAGAGGGTTCGTGTTATTTTTCATGGAAATTGCTTGAAAAATCAAAAACAAAGTGTAAGATAGAAAGAGTGTTAAGTAATTAAAGAGATGGTTGATACATTAAAGAGACTACAAGGAGTTTGAAGATTTTAAGAGTGCTTTTAGAGAAAGAAAAAAAAATTGAGCTTAGAGAGAAGTGTGAAGAAAAAGAACTTGATTCAACTTGTTTTAGCTTTTGATTCTTCATTCCTTAAGGGTAAGAAAACTCTCCATGATGGTCCATTTTATTGCTTTTCATGTTTGTTATTGGATTGAGTAGAATTGGTATTATGTAAAAGTAAGTTCTTGATATTATGATGGTTTGAATGCATGGATTTATGTTAATTACATGTTTATTGAAGGAATAAATGGTTGGGCTTGTCATTAATTAGGTTAATTTGAAAGAAAAAAAAAGGTATTTCTTCCTCTTAGTATTGGGAATTTCGGCCAAGGGTTTTTTTTTTTGGGTGATTAGGTTGTTGAATTAATAACAAACAAATTATATTTAGTTATGATAAATGAGTATTTAGTGATTGAAGAATGGATTAAAAAAAATTGATTTCCACCTTTGGTTAGCTAGTGATTCCTTGTTATGTTATAAGTAAATATGATCTTATTGTATTGATTAGTGAAATTTCATACATGGATGCTTAGTTGTTGTTATGTGTGATTATGGAACTCTTAGAAAGGTATATTTGGCCGTGGAAAATATAAGAAATAAAATTTCAAGCTTAAAGAGATTAATGAATTGTATTTAAATAGTGAAAGAAAAATAAAATGAAATGATGTGTTGAATTAGGTGTAAATGAATTAAATTTCCTTTGATTGTTAGGAAAAGTTTTATAGTGATATAAGATTTCCTTATAATTGTGGTGAATTAAAAGTTTAGGTGAATGTAGCATTGTATGAATTATTTGTGGAATTATTAAAGAACATGAAACTATGTTAGAATAATCACAATAGTTTCGGATGTTAAAATTATATTGATCGAAAATCTTATTATGTGATAAAGTTTTAAGAAAATTATTGAGTGATGAAATATTGAAATCATAAGATCTTTCAAATGGAACAGGGGAGGTTGGAGGCTCCAGACAGCAACAGGGAGTTATACTAGTCAAGCATCACCAGCAAGTAGGTATCCGACATCTTGAATTTTTATAGAAAGATTAATTGAAAAACCAGTGTTAATTTTAATAAGAAATTCTGTAATTTATGTTTGATGTTAACGGATGAATTAATGCCCGGTAACCGGGCGGATAATTTAGTACCAATAATTGGGCGAATGAATTAATGCCCAGTAATTGGGCGGATAAATTAGTACCGGTAATTGGACGGATGAATTAATGCCCGGTAATTGAGTGAATTAATGCTCGGCAATTGGGCGGATAATTTAGTACCGGTAATTGGACGGATGAATTAATGCCCAGTAATTGGGCGGATAAATTAGTACCGGTAATTGGACGGATGAATTAATGCCCGGTAATTGAGTGAATTAATGCCCGGTAATTAGGCGGATAATTTAGTACCGGTAATTGGGCGGATTAATTAATGACCGGTAATTCAGAGTGAATTAATGCCCGGGAATTGGGCGGATAAATTAATACCGGTAATTGAACGGATGAATTAATGCCCAGTAATTGAGTTAATTAATGCCTGGTAACTGGATGGATAATTTAGTACTGGTAATTGGGTGAATGAATTAATGCCTAGTAATTGGGCGGATAAATTAGTACCGGTAATTGGACGGATGAATTAATGCCCG
>Ga0325403_1003309_pt1 | contig 14668 bp, 11 predicted proteins | sample PopdelMetagenome_19_FD_205665 | JGI IMG/M metagenome (GOLD analysis project Ga0325403, IMG submission 205665) | Populus deltoides microbial communities from Bellville, Georgia, United States - Xylem-PdKOR-R4 | ecosystem: Host-associated > Plants > Phyllosphere > Stem > Wood/Secondary xylem...
TGAAGGGACTGAATTTCTCATATATAAAAATTATAATTTTAAAAGGCAAGTATGGGGGGATTCTGGATACAATTTGCACTAGTTTATTTACCCAATTCCGACAGATTTAGAAGCAGCACAAACGCTTCTGACATGAAGGAATCCTGTGCTAGGCCAGCCAAGCCTAGGAGAGGGAAGGAGTTTCAATAAAAACAACATCACTATGGTTCTGAAATTAAGTGATGGATTAATACAATTGAACCCTTGTTTGATCTCCTTACAAGTTGTAGCCCATACTAATTTATTAAAGCTGTGTTTGGAAGTGCGGCAGTGATTTTTTATCGAGGTGTTTTTTGCTCGAAAATATATTATAATAATATATTTTTTATTTTTTTAAAATTATTTTTAAACTATATACCATTTTGCCTTCCTATTAAAGGAAAGAGATTTAACTTCAAGGTGATAAAGAAGATTTATTTGTTTCTTTGATTTTTTTGGTTCGGTCAACTCTTAAAAATTTAGTCTTGATTAACATGTAAGCTAGCTTAAAAATACCTTTTGTTTGTGATTTTAAAAAAAAAAAAAATAACACGAAACGATTTTCTGCTAAAATTCAGCATACTTTTCTGTGTATTTAATATTATCTATCCCATACTTTTCAGCCTTTGATCAACATAACAGCACATTTAGTGTATTTAATCAGTGGGTTTATGATATCACACGCTAGCACGTCTGCAGTGAGATTGCTTCCTTTAGCTTGAGATTTATTGCACTGTGAACCAGTGAACCTGCTTGATTCTTGCTGTGACTGAGGCGAGTCTAACAAACATGAAGCATCAATACAATACCTCTATCCATTGAGACCACTGAATTTATAGGGCTCCAAAGTTGGGAGGCAGGCGATAAATACTATAAAGGAGAAGAATAACAAGGGACGAGAGAGAGAGCGCCACACGGGCAGCACCAAAAAGATAATGAGCCAACGGAAGCTTTCATCTTTCAAAGATAAGTTACTAGACATACATCTTATGCGTCAGGGAAAGAACAGTTTGACATGTAATCTCGTATGATGGGTGTAGATTACTTTGAGTGATTTACTCCATCTTTTAGGACAAGAACACTTGAAAACTATTAGTTTTAATCAACCGGCATACAGGACAAACATTGATTAACGCATCACATTCTTTACACAAGCAGAGATGCCTGCAGGGCATTAACAACATGGACACTTCCCTTGTTTTGCATGCTCGACATGTCACATGTTCCTTCAAGCCTTGATAGTTCCAGGGGAGAGGCTTTGCAGTGTCACCTGAAAAGTTCAGGTAGTTGTTAGGTTCAATGTAAGAGGCAGCATCATCAATCTCATTGTCTCCGAATCCTTCCTTCCCTTGATCAGCGCCCTGTGAAATTGCCTGCTGGAGGTTGCTCTTCAGGACATTGACAACTGATTCATTGTACTTTGCTCTATAGTGCCAGTTCTGGGCTTCAGCAGCCACCTGCCTTATTCTCTCAATCAACTCCTTGTTTTTACGGTTTATGTTCTCTATTTCTCTGTCTTTTTCCTGTAGCTTCTTGCTCACACCCTTCTCCATGGCAGCAAGCAAAGAAGAAATATGTCTCTGCTTCAAGTCCCTCACCCCCTTAGCTAAGTGCTCCTCCTGTTTGAAGGAGAATCATTTAAAGCCAAAAATTAACAACGCATACACTAATATGTAAGTGGATGGTTTGATCCCGCACAGGGTGGGGGGGGGGGGTTCTGGTCTCCAATCAGGTAATCATGAATCCAAGAACTTTATCTTATCAAAACAAAGAAATCTTCATAATAATTGATCTAGTCCCAGTAAACACTCAGAAACATGAGAAATCATTTCAATTTGGAAATCATGCACAAAATTGCAAGCAGTGGGAATGAGATAAGAAAGAAAGCAGAGATAGTTTAATAGCATGTAGCATAACAGCATGCCAGAAGTGTTAGGGTGACCCCTGATACCTGAATCTTGATATACTGATCAAACTCATCGTTCTGCCGATCAAGCTCAGTCCTAATATTGTCACCAAGGGACAGGATGATTGAAGGTGCAGCACTCATACTTCCACTTGCAGAAGTTATGGATGAGTTGTGTTCATCATCATCATAAGATAGACGCAACCCAGTTGAAACAGGGTTTGGGTTTGGAATGCTTGCTGAGCGGTCAGCTTCATCTTGACAAATTTTATAATTTAAGGAAATCTGTAGCTTTTGCTGTCTGCCAAAATCTTCTGCTTCCCTTCCGCGTTTATTGGCACGGAGGATAGGAGTTCCATGTTCATTTCCAAAATAATTCACTGGGTCAATGCTGCATCCAGCTGCCACTAAAACAACCAATGGCATATTACAGATCAATCAAACCACTTTATCTTGAAAAAACAAAAAGAAAAGGAAGGAGCAGGAAGAGAGTGAGTCTGTCAAAACTATAACCAAAGAAGTAATTATAGATTTGATATCCATTTTCAGTAATTGAGACAATTAATAATCTTTTATTCTTGATTTCTGTTTACTTAGTTAATTATTTAATCCCATTCCTGTAATGAAAGGACTATAAAAGGTATGAACTTGAATTATGAGTTCACGACAATCTAGCATAGATCCCTCACATTCTGGGAATGAAAGCTGTGTGTTCGATTCCAAAAAAGGTTTCATTGTCAAAGCCCTAACTATCATAAAGAATAGGTTCTCTTCTTACAGGCACCACAATTCTTGTAGTTCTAAATAGAAAGCGAGGATAATAGATAGGAAATAGAAATGCAAATAAGAAATAACAGGAGAATTGATAAATATTATAGAAAACTCCTAAACAGTTTCAACATCCTAAAAGAAATTAAGACTCTGAATACCAGATAGTATCATACACTATTATGTAAATTCGAACTCCACAATAAACTAGAAGTAGATGAAAACCTGAAATATTCAGGAAAAAAAAAAAAGAAGCCCAGATACCCATTCCTTTTTCAACACATGCATAATGCCTTGTTATCCTTTCATAACACATCCCACAAAACTGGTTCCAGGAACTAATAACATTTAATTAAGGGCACCTGGTGCCTGAAGCTCATTATCACATGACCATACCTAGGAGGTTTGTTACATCACACTTAACATAGTAAATCAATTAATTCATTTGCTAGAGAGGACCACGAGCAACCAGAGTAGAGACACATACACCATAGACAATTTATAGAATCAAGCACTAAGAATAAAAAAGAATATAACTTAATGAGATAAGAACTCACAATTACCAAACAACTGCAACTGGTTTGATGCGTTGGCCTGGTAAGGAATATGATTCTCATCCATGAAAACAGGAAGCAAAGAATTGCCATTGTTGCCCCCCAACATTTTCTTGCCAGCAAAACCAAATTTATCATAAAGTTATAGCAGCTTTATGAAGCAAAGAATTGCCACCTAAAGAAGAAGAAGAAGCAGATGGTTCACAAGATCACATCACCAAATTCCATATCTAAAATCATTACTCAAACTGATTGGAAGAGACAAATTTTCTTTTCAACAAATTGATGTTTCAAATAGCATGCATGTTAGGCTAACTGTGAAGACTTGCCTCAAATAATTCAACTCGAGCTCAAACTTAAAAATTCAATATTATGTTGATCATTCAAACCTGGAAATGTGGATGCCTGTTGATACCTATAAGAAAACATAGAAACATCATCACATAACAGTTCAAAGTCAATGCCGCAGCCAGTTAAGCTAGCTAGGTGGCGCATACTTCATACTACAGATACAATACATACTAAGATATGAGGTATATAAAGCATAGTCATCAATTCGCAAGAATGCACAGATGACAAGGTGTATAGGATTTGAGGCAACACAATTGTTTCAAGAGTCTGAAACACATGGATACAGTATTTTAAAACCATATAAAGCTTGTGGCCACGTTACACAGGGCAAATGAAGTACATGCACCGCTATAAGACATAATTATTTTTAAACAGGTTAGACACTTGCACAGGTTCTAGAAGCAACACAAGCAAATATATAGGATGCAGTGCTCAAAGGAAAAGAGTTTGAAAAAGACAACAATATGCAAGTATCATCCAGCAAAAATGCAATAGGAATTTGTGCACAAAACTTGGCTGTTATAAGAGTAATTTTAGGGTGCCAACACTTCTACTAAACTTTTTACTAACATCACACATTGCAATCATTGCAGGACTTAATCTATCACATCACTCGTTAAATAAATAACACAACACTCTATCTTAGATTTTAGCAGTGTACTAATCCCTCATGCTATTCTTAGGTTACTGTTGCCCAATTATTTTTTGGTTCTAATGGTCAGATATCTTCAAGGAAGCTTTCACACATCAAGGCTGAGTTCTTGCAGGAGTGGGCTTCCCCATTGTCAAACAGTGCATTCACACGAAATTGCTTTTTCACAACCCCTTGGATATGAATCCAAGATGATAACGAGGGAATCAAGCCTTCCTGCCACTGAACCAATAGCTCGAGGGTTATTTTTCTCTTAGTACAATGCTGCTTCCATTATGTTAGTAAGAATAAACACAGACCCACTTTGATGGGGTTGCATTGCTTGCTGGGAAGAAATGCATACATACACCGGCCCCGCTTAACCATCACTACATGGAATAAAAAATAACAGGATTCAACAATTTCAAAATCAAGTGCAAAGGGCCTAAAGATGATCACCATGCATCATCATAAAAAGCAAATAGATGAAAGAATAAACAAAAGGGAATTAACCCAGAATAATATCTCTACTTATACTACTAAAAGTATTTGATATATAGAATAATAATAGTAATTAACCGTTGAAAACGTGTTTTCCCTTTACCTTTGAAGCAAATAAGATGAGGAATGAGGATGTTAAGCGACAAAATTAACTGATAGAGAAGAATTAACATCAGAAAGAAAGATGCTTTGTGGCAAGATGGACTGCTGGTATGTGATTTGTGAACAAAAGATGAAAACTTGAAAGTAAGTCTCTTGAAAATCATAAGATAAATTAAAAAAAAAAAGGAAGATTTTGTTTTTGTTTTGGGATAACTACAAATGGAAATGTAAATTGACTTCATAAATATGAAAAAAAAAAAGGAAAAAATATATAAAAAGCATATCTGAGAAGCAACAAGATTCAGATCACCATCAAGATTCACAAAAGAAACAGAAACCATCCAACCCAGAAAAAGAGATGGAAAAAAAAAAACAAAAACAGGGCCAAAAATACCTCAATATGCTAGATGATTTCGCTCAGAGAGCACAAAGATCCTGCAAAACCAACATCACATGTCAATCCATCTACAGACAGACCAGGCAACAACATCAAAAAAGAAGAAGAAGAAGAAGAACTTGAGCGTACCTCAAAAAAAAAATTATTTTGAGAGAAAAAAATCAATCATATATAGGATCTGAAAGAAACCCACATGCATCATCAACTCGATAACCCAAAAGAATAATAATAATAATAAGAAGAAGAAGAACAACGATAGAAATAGTAACGGAAGAAGGTAAAAAAAATGGTTATGGTAGTGGGATGGTTATAAGGGCAGGGAGAAGAGGATGTTGCGGTTGGAGAGTGGGAGTTGGAGAAAAAAATAATAAGAGAAATAAATTATTCAGAAAATTCTTTTTTTATTATTTCCTTTTAAATTTAATGCATTGGTGATATGGTTTGATGTATTGTCCTGACAAAAAAAAAAGTGAGGTGGCAGTGACTGCCTGCCACTGACTGCTTTTGCGTTAACTGGTTTACGCAAACACTGAATTTCCTTCCCTTCTTTCTTGTTAGTAAAATCAATGCAATACAAAAAATCAGTAATAAAAATGGAGAGAAAAACTATATATATAGGACTTTATAAAAGTAGACTGAATTTGATAGATATAGATATAATTCAATTTAAATGAATAAATATTTTTTTGAATAGTTATATTATTTAATTGATAATTAGTGGCGATATAAATATTGTTAAACTCAAATTAAAACTCATCCTAACCTAACTTAAAATATATATTTATATTATATAGATATATTTATAGAATATTTAAAAAAAATTAACACTATAAAATTTCTCAATATTGACAAAAAATACACGTGTGTGTGCATATATATATTATTTTGTATTAATTAATAAATAATAATTGGATAACACATATCCATAACTCAATGAATAATTTATAAATATTTAAATTTATTACCTCATGAATAGTAATAGAATATAAATATTAAGAAACTCAACTCATAAATGCCTATTACCATCCCAAAAACATGGTGAAAAAAACTTTAACCGTTGAAAATGTAAATAAAGAATACTAAGTTTTGTTTTATTATTTACCATTGATTTGAAATGTTTCCTTGTTTTATTGCGTTAAAAAATCTCAAGTATGGTACTTATATTTATTTTTTTAATATTATTTATTTATGTTGATAATTAGCTTGTGTATATTGGTATTTAGTCTATTGGTTTGTAAACTTATTATATGTTTCGTATTATAATAGTTTTAATTATTATAGTTTGAAAATTTAAATTTAAAAAAAACTATAAATCATAAATTTTTCTTAACTAAAGTTTTAAAAAAGAGTTTTTAATGAGATCTCTATAAAATTATAATGTGTATTGATTAATTATATACTTTCAAATAGAGATGATTTATTTTTTGTTCGGTTCGGTTTTTATCAAAAAAAATAACCAAACCGAAATTTAAAAAAAAACTCGAAACCGATTCAAATCGATTGGTTTCTGTTCGTTTTTTGGACAAAAACCGGTTCAAATCAGTTTGGCTAGGTTTTTTCTATTTGGCTCGGTTTTTTTCGGTTTGGCTCGGTTTTTTTCGGTTTGGTTTTTTTAGTTTCGGGCTTATAAAACCGAATTGGTCGGTTTTATCAAAATTTTAATCGATTTTTTTTCACGATTTGGTTTTTTGGTTTTTTTGCTCACCCCTGCTTTCATATATATGATCAAGGTAAAAGTTATATTGCAACACATAAAATAAACGGAGTCTTAATGAAATTAAAAAAAAGCTACCTAGTTTTAGATAACCGACCAACCATATTATAAGAACTAAGAGGTTGTACTCAGGAAAATGAAGTAATAGTTGTTCATATCTTTTCTATGTTCTTTTTTTATTAATTTTTTTTGTTAAGGGATCAGGGATGATGCATATCATAACTAGCTTATTTTACTAAAGAATTGATATAAGTCATTGAGTTATTATGTCAATTTATGAATCATCAAGTCAACTTAGATCAACTATAGAGTTTTCTTATTCTTTTTTTTCTCGGCATTGACATGATTAAGTTTCTATCAGGTTTGTCCATATAGTGGAAATAACCTTAAAATCTTAAATTAATTGGCAAGTAAATAAATATAAAAGAATAAACATAATCAATCACACAAGAGCACACATGGAATTTACTTGGTTCAACAACTTAAGCCTACTTTCATGGGTGAAATGATCAAAGAAATTCACTATAAAAAAGTAAGAGATAATAAGGTGTCGTATAAAATTGATATCTCATCCAAAATCTCAAAGGAATCCAAAAACTCATATTTTCTCTCCTCTCTCTAGCCATTACAGTATAGAGAATGGAAGCACCCATAAACAAATCTTGTTCTAAAAAAATATTAATTTTAGGCTTTTATATATAGACTAAACACATGGGTATTTCTTTTTTCACTTAGGCCTATAATTTAAGATAAACCCAATAAATCTTTATCTTGACTTAAATTGAATCAATTTACAAAACCAGAACATCTCTTTAATCACCTTCACTAAGCACCTCTTAAGTATTACATAAATCAAATGCTTGAATTTAACTGTAAAGATAGGTTTTATCAACATATCAGCAGGGTTCTTAACTGTAGCAATCTCTTTCGTTAACACAACACCTTATAACATAATATATAGGATGAAGTGGTCCTTTCACAATACATCTATTTTTTTTTATCAAATGAATAGAACTCTGATTATCACAATACAAAATAATCAGCATATGTGACAAACTAAGATTACCAACCAAACCTCTCAATCATAAAGCTTCTTTCATTACCTTTATCAATGTCATGTACCTAGTCTTTGTTGTAAACAAGGTAATAATGAGTTGTAAAATTACTTTCTAGCTAATGGTACATCAAAATAAAGTGAAAACATAACATGTTAGTGATATTTTTGTATCCAAATCATCATCATAATCTGAATCTACAAAGCTTTCAACCTACTTCTTGAGCTACTGCTTCTATCATATATAAATTCAATATCTGCAATACCTCTAAGATAACGAAGTATTTATTTTACGATCTGTTGGTGAACTTTACTAGGATTTTCCATAAATTTGTTGACTATATTAACATCATATGAAATGTTTGAACACGTACAAATCATGACATACACAATGCTTCCAACTACACTAGTATATGGAACACCTGACATATGCTCTTTCTCCTTTTTAATTTCTGGTGACAAAGCTGAAGATAACCTTAAAAGTGCTACAAGTGAAATACTTAATGGCTTTGTAGTCTTACATACCAAAACGTTTAAATACCTTCTCAAGATACTTTTTTTTTGTGATAAGTATAAGTTATCAACGTTTTGATCTCTATGTACATCCAAACATAAAATCTTATTGGATGCACCTAAATCCTTTATCTCAAACTTATCACTCAATTGATCTTTCAAATTGTTAATCTCATACATGTTAGTTAAGAGTAATCAATATATCATCAATATATAACAAGTACACAAATAAATCATCTAAAAGTATTATGAAATACACATAGTTATTATACTCACTTTAAAGTAGTCATGTCCAAGCTAAAAAGTATTTTCTTTAAACCATTCAATGAATCTTTTGTGTCACTTCTTTAGTGACTTCTTTAAACCATTCAATGACTTCTTCAATAAACACACATGGTCTTTCTTATCTTGAACAATAAATTCCTTTGGTTGATGCATATGGATCCTCTCCTCTAACTCACCATATAGAAAAACTATTTTAACATCAAATTGATCAAGTTATGAGTAAAACAAAATAACTATTGCAAACAATACTCAGGTGGAACTATGCTTTATAACTGAAGAGAATACCTTATTGAAGTCAACATCCTTTCTTTATATAAAACCTTTAATAACTATACTTCATCTTTTAAATGTTGTATCCTCAACTTTTAGGATTTACTCTTTCCCTTTTATAAACCTATTTGTACCCAACAATCTTTTGGCTCTATAGTGGTTTAACAAACTCCCATGTCTGGTTGTTATAAAAAGACTCAAACTCCTCATTTATAGCAAGCATCTACTGGGAAGATTATTTGTATGAAGTTTTTTTTTATAGGAATAAAACTTATGATCATTAAGGTTATCTGGAATATTAAAGGAAAAATTAATTAAATCAGCATAACCATACTTAATTGGTGTTTTTATCTGTTTTCTTTACCTTTTTATATCAATATTGTAAGGTTGTTCTTCATGTGCATTTTTATCACCAACATCCTGTGTAATTTTCTTAATAGGCTTAACTAAAACATCTTTCTATACTATCTTTAAATATTTAACCTTAATATTCACATTCTTGCTAGTATACTAGTTCATTTTAACATCAACACCAATCAACTTATTTTTCTTATGAAATATTGTAGACTCATCAAAGGTTACATCATTACTAGTAATATACTTTGGTGATTTGGGATCAACACACCACAACTGATATCCCTCCACCCTAGATGCATAGCCTAGGAATATATTTTAGTCTGGATGCACACTAATCATCAAAGGTTTTGATAATAACAAAATATGTGATTAATGTTATATGACTCTGATGATAACATAATATACAAATGTTATTCTTTAATGTATGTTTATATATATGTTTTACATTGATGTCTTAAACCAACATAAAATAATATTATTTTGATTGACTTGGTTTGTTGCATTGATATGTTGGAATAATGCTAAGTAAGTAATGTTTTGATTTGAATAATATTTCCATATGAATAAGTGAATCATGCATTTATAAACATATTTCTTGGTATTACTAATATCATAATATGTAGGGTTTTTAAGAGATGTACAAAGTTCTTGGAATAAGCATGATATGTTATCTTAAATATGATGATGCAATCAAATCAATTTTCATTGAAGATGATCTTTATCAAAAGAGAAACAATGAAAGAGCAACTAAGGACTTATATATTGTCAAAAGTTATGGCTTTAAGATAATGGAAGCAAGGCATGGATATATAAAGTGATGCAATAATAGTTTTTATCTTCAAACAATAATCTTGAGATGATAATGTCTTTAAACTTCAAATATCGAGATCTTGTAAAACAAGTCTTTCCAACTAACTTTTAATTTATTTAGGAACCAATTCTCATATCTATAAAACCTAAAAAAATCTAAAAAAACAAAACAAAATCAAGAAAGGACCAGAGTATATAAAGTGACTAAAAAGACTGAAGTACACAAAATGGAAGAATTTTTTTAGTACCTAAAATGGTGTAGCTGATTTAGAAAATGGATTAACATTTTGAGAAACATTCTGACCATTGTAAAATAATCTAACTACTTTTTGAAAATTTCAATTTTTTCCATCATCTTTGGAACATTCTAACAAGTTCTAGCAATAAGCTAACTAATTCTTAAATGGGCATAAATATTTTGAAAGGTGTTCCCAACAGTTAATTTGATATTTTAGCCTTATAAATACCTTGACTTTAGCAAAATGATTAAGAACATCCAAGGCAAAATTTTGATCATATTCTCACTATTAATAAATTTTTAGAACCCTAGTTTCATGATTGATTTATCCAAAAACAAAGTTGGATTGTCATTGGCAAAATTCCTTCTAAAGTTTTATTTGTATTCCATTTAACTTTATCAAAAGAGTAATATTATGAAAAGTGCAGGTGACACTTAAACTTAAAAAAGCCTCTTAAAAGTTATTTAAGTGGTTTGATACTTATTCATTTATAAGTATTGATGAGAAAGGGTTTACTAATCTTGTACCTGTTAAAATAATGAGTTCGGTTTTATCCTTAACTTGTGCAAAAGTATTGGGTTTGGTCTCGAGCTTCTAGAAAGACTGGGTTTCTTGAGCCTAAAAAAAGATTGAGAAATGTTTCAATATTTGACCTATAATAAAGATTGTATAAGGGTTTGGTCTCACATATGAAGTAGACCAAGGGAGTGTTAATAAAACTCTTAAACGATGGTTCAAGAAGAGAAGTAGATGATTGTCTGAACCTCTATAAAACCTTGGTGTATTTTTTCTTAACTCTTTGTGTTTATGTATTTGTGATCGTCTTGAACCATTAATTGTATTGGTTCTTATTTAAGTTTGTTTATATTTATATTTTAGTTAGTTATTTGAATTGATTATTAGGTTATGCTATATTTTGCTTTAAGTTAAGAATGAGTTTTTTATTGGTAACCTAATTCACCCTTATCAGGTTCACATAGACTCTCAATATACATTTCCTTGCTCTCGCCCTAAAATTATCTTTTTTTTAATATGAGCATAAATATGATATTCAAATATTCTTATCTTAGAGTAATCAGTAAAAGAACCAAACCTAGGGTTCTTTCTTTTTTATCCAACACATACAATAAGAGAAGATAGCTAAACTAGTTGTTATTGTTTTTTTTTTTATTGAATTGAAGCAAGAAAAGTTGTCTAAACCTTCACATTCAAGCTTCCCATGCAAATCAAAGTTCATCGAAATCAGGTGGAAAAAGACCAAGCTCATAGTAGAGTAAGAGGTGAGTTGATAAACAAAAACAATGTTTTTCCTAACAAAAAACATTCAATCACTAATTTAAGCCTTAGGATAGGATTATTTTTCTTCCAAATCCTTTTTAAGCCAAGACACCATTAGTAGTCCTTTCATAAGTTGTGGCAGGCATTATTTGATGAAATAAGGTAAGATTCCCAATTGATGTGAATGAATCTGACTTAAAGGTTAGCAAATTCGACTTCCATTATTTATTAGGGAAAGAACTGACATCAACTAAAAGGGCTTGTTACTCTTTTATACATTATTGTCTCTAATAGAGAAGATTTGACTGATTGTATTAACACTTGTTACTTCATATGGAGTCTTATACTCTAAGACTATCAATAGAGATCTATTCACTAGATAACAAGCCATATTAACTATGTTAGCCCAATTTGTTTTTTTTTTTTTTTGACAATCCAAATTGTAAAAGCATACAACATGCTTTTTCTAAAAGTGTTTTGTTCATACATTTTGCAACCTCATTTTATTATGGTGTATTCCTAAAAGTGTTTTGTTCATACAACATACTTTTTCTAAAAATGTTTTGTTCATACATTTTGCAACCTCATTTTATTATGGTGTATTCCTAACAATGCGATATCTAATGATTCTTTCATTCTTGCAAAACTCATCAAACTCACTTGGGTAGAATTTCAAACCATAATTAGTTTTTAAACGCTTGATCTTCTTACCAATTTGCTTCTTAATTAAAGCTTTTCACTGCTTAAAGGTGATGAACACGTCACGTTTTCTCTTCATAAATACACCCAGGCCTTCCTAGAATAACCATAAATAAATTCAACATATATTATGCTTCACCTTTTGACATAATAAAAGGATCCCAAAGATTATAATAAACTTAATCCACAATACCTTTGATATGATGGATAGTCGTATTGAATTTTATAATGCATTGTTTATCATAAACACAATGCTCATTTAAATCTTTATTTACCTATTTTATGACTACACAACAAATCTTATTCTCCTCATATGTCCCAGTTGTATGTGTCATAACTGGGTGGAAGCACTATATGAACCAACAAAAAATAATATAATGACTTAATCAATAATTGTTGAACATTGAAGATGGTAGAAGTCGTTAACCAACTTTTCTTTTATTATGACAAGAACACCCTTACAAACCCTCAAAACTCTATATTTAGCACAAAAACCATAACCTTAGAAATCAATAACACTCAAGGAAATCAAATTCTTTTTCATCTCTAGAACATGTTGAACCTTTAATGTTCTAACAATCCCATTACACATTCTAATTTGAATTGTATCCACATTAACAACAAAAAGTCATTTGTTGTCTTTTAATAAAACAACACCATTGACAACTTTACAAGTGTCAAACCAGCTTCTATTAGGATAAATATAAAATGTGCAACCGAAATCAAATATCCACTCATTACATGAGCTACCAATAAATACAGCTAGAACATTTTCAGCATCATCAAAAATTTCCACTTCACTAGCAATATTTGTAGCATTAGAGATTTTCTATTTCTTTCCCTTATATTTTTACTTGGACAGTTCTTTTTAAAGTGACATGCTTCATAACATTTAAACTATTTAATTTTCATAGACTTTGATTTTGATCTAGACCTGTCTCCATTACATGAATCGTTTATATCTTTTAGTATCTTAAATAAACCTTGTTGAACTAATAAGTCACGCTTCTTAATGTACCACAAATTAAAATCACTCGTATCATTAAATTTATATACATCAAATCTCATCATTGACATTACCGTTACCACTACCACTACGACTACCACTATTACAACCACCACCACCACAAATACTACCACCACTACCACCACCACTACAATTACTACCACCACCACTACAATTACTACCATCACCACCACTACTACTACCACCATTACTACTACCACTACCTATTACTACGACAACTATTACCACTACCTACTACTACTACTTTTTTTCATAACTAACATTGTTATTATTATTATTTTTAATAAACTATTATTATTACTATTACTATTACAATCATCATCATCATCATTGTTATTATTACCATAATAATCACCATCATCAATATTATTATCAAAATTATTAATATCATCATAATTATTATTATCATTACTACCACTATTATTATAATTATTATAATTGTTACTACTACAACCACAACTATTATTATTATTATTATTATTATTATCAATAATTTAATTATTACTATTGTTGTTGTTGTTACCATGATTATTATTATCATCATCATCATTAATATTACTAAAACTATTATTATTATTATTATTATTATTATTATTATTATTATTATTATCACTACTAATTTAACTATCATCATCATCATCAATAATATTATTGTTTTTATTAATATTTTTATTTTCATTATCATTATTATTATCATCATCATTACTATTCTCATTATCATTATTATTATCATCATCATTACTATATTCATATCTAACATCACTATTATTATTATTGAAAAAATCAAAACCAAGAACTTGATTTGAAGGACATAATTGAAAACTATAAAAACTTTGACAAAAAGGTCAAGGAAAACAATAAGAAATTAAAAGAAGAGAGACCAAATTGAAATCATTATTATTATCATTGAAATAACCAAAATTATAAACTTGATTTGAAGGATATAAAAATAAGAGCTATAAAAACTTTTTAAAAGGACAAATGGACAAAAATACAAAATCAAAAGAAGAAGAACCGGATTGAAAATCATTATATATACAAATTAAAAACTAAGGGTTAGATTGAAAACACGTAAGACTTTAACAAAAGGGAAAATGAAAAAAATATAGCAATTAAAACTAAAAGGACTGAATCTGAAATACCAATAACACTAAGGACCACACAGTATTTATTAAGGTAGGAGAGAGAAAAGAA
>Ga0325403_1003310_pt1 | contig 14666 bp, 5 predicted proteins | sample PopdelMetagenome_19_FD_205665 | JGI IMG/M metagenome (GOLD analysis project Ga0325403, IMG submission 205665) | Populus deltoides microbial communities from Bellville, Georgia, United States - Xylem-PdKOR-R4 | ecosystem: Host-associated > Plants > Phyllosphere > Stem > Wood/Secondary xylem...
TTATTGCAATTGTGTTCAACTATCTTTGTACAAAATTTTCACAAATGAAATTAATTTCTTGGTATCTATAGATAAAATATTAATATCTTATTATATAATATGGTATTGCAATTATGCACGCTGTCTTTGTCCAAATCTTTCACAAAAGATAAAAGTATTAAATGACTAGTCAAGTGATAAATGATGAAGTGTACGATCCAAATGAAGTGATTAATTAAAGAAGAAAAGGTTAATTACCGAATCTCTCGAACGTACACAAAATTAGTAGATTCTTAAAGCAAAACAAAGGGCAATAAGATAAGATTTTATTTTGTCTTGTCACACGCGCTTTGTACGACCCCACTCCTCATTATCTAAAACGCGCTTTCTACGGACCCCGAACATTCCTTCTGCTTATTTTTTTTCTTCTTAAAATTGTTGTGACTTGTTTTTTAAAATATTTTTTAAATTTATTAAAATAATATTTTTAATATTAATTTTAAAAAAATTAAAATTTTAGAACAACATTTCAACACGCTTTCTAGTTACTACAATTACATATTTACATTAATTATTACAATAGTATAATTCCTCCAGCATCAACCAACATTACTGTTAAAAGAAATAATAATAATTATAAGAGGTGTAACTCAATTAATTAGATTTTATATTTATTTTTTAAAGATTATCAGTTCAAGTTTTATAAATTTTAGAACCACTAAAAACTTAAATAATTATTAATTTTAAAATATATGAAATTAGTTTGGTATACAAAGAAACTAACCCAAACATTTATATTAATTAAAGAAAACAAAAACAAGGAAATAATTAACTCCGAGGAGCAAGCATGTGTCACGCATGCAGCATATACATGTACATACACATGCACATACATAGCCCACGAGAAATAACATAAGAGGATAAAAAGGACAGAAGAAAAGTGTTTTTGGATTCGACTCACACTCGTAGTCATTTTTTAATCCTAGCCGTGTGTTTTTGTGTATATAAATAAATTACTTATTGTGCTGTGCTGCATGTTGGTCTCCTTGCCTTTCATGAATGTTTCCTATCTTTCCTACACAAAACCATCTACAAAGGTAGTTGCTTTGCTCTTCTTCTCTTTGCTGTTGCTGGGGTGTGATTATGGCTCAAAAGAGGCAACCGGAGGAGGGTAAGCCTCGTTCTGATGGGAATAATAGCCCTGACGAAAAGAGGAGGAGGTTCGATTTGAAAAGGTGACTTTTTTTTTTATTACTACTATATTCGAAGTGAAGTGGGTTTGATGAATTTTGTGTTTGGGTTGTAAATTATGATTGAGATTAAGGAAGCAATGTGGAAATATGGATTAAAAATGAAGTTTGCTCGCTCGTCTTTGGTGAACAATGAATGCTTTTGTAAAGTTTGAAAACTTTGTTGGGTTTGTGTTGATTCTTACTTGAGATTCTTGTTGACTGTGCTCTGTTAATGAGTAAATATCATTTAAAAATTATGAGGGAAATTGTGAAATGAGTGAAGCCTGAATTGGCTCTTTATTGTGGTGAGGGAACGAAGGGTGGAATTATCGGATGTGATTCTAGTGCTCGTTGAAGTTTTCTTTCACCTTTCTTGTTTCGGTCACTAATCTATTTGTTAATGATGTCTAGTGTGGTTGAGGAGGTGATTAAAATGCAATCAGTTCAGCATTTGCTAGAGCCAGTTTTGGAGCCGTTGATACGTAGTGTGGTATGTGTGTTTTTTCATGATCAATTGTATTGCAGAATTTTTTATATTACATACAGTTGATTGAGCTTTGATGTTGTAATCATCATCTTCCTGTTTTGCTCCTGCAACTTCCATTCAGTATGCAGAGCGGCGTACTAAGATGGTTTATAGTTTGTTAAATTTACAAGCTTGAATAAATGTGACGTAGAAATAAAGGCATCAAAATAGCCCTTTCAAAGTTCAAACATAACATTCTCAAATTAACATAATTTGGAGCTTGCATACCTGCGGTTGTTATCAATGGAACCTTTAGAGTAGCATATTTAAGTTACCCTTCCCCCTTCCTCTGTTGGTTGCAACTTCCTCCATAATGATATGTTCTGATCAAATTATCCCAGCTCGTGCTGCTGTTGCCTTCTCCAGCTATTGAGCCTTCTGTTAACATGTTCCTTTTTTGCTAGATGAGAAGAGGTCTACTTAGCACCAGAATGGTGTGGCTTTCAGTCTGTTAGATTTGAACATCAGGAACCCCTTGCCTAAACTTCCTAACAAGTTGCAACTGCAAATTACGAACACTGTTTATCACCTCGCCCTTGTCTCTTTCTTAGACGGGATAAACTGTCGATCATTCTGGAACAGAGTGTCCGTGTCTAATAAGCTGGAATTTTTAGCTTCTGTTTCAAGTTGGTTGGGAAGTGCTGTGAACAAGAAAAAGAAACTGGGGTCCAACCTAGAATGGACATTGTAGCCTCTGTTAATGGTATAACAGGCTGTTGGCTACTCCAGGCCTTCTCTTCTACCTTCCTTTATAACCCTCCGAGTTCATCTTCCTATCATCAATAATTTTTCAATGTTATATACAGTGGCTTTACTTCAGTAACTGCCCAAAGTCTCTTGACGAAGCTTGGTCTATTGAGAATGAAACATATCCATTAAAAACCTATGATGTGTAACAAATGATGAGTGCTAACAAATTAAGATTTTTCCTTGCTTCTTCTGTAAAAACCTTTGTTTTTTTTTTTCTGGTTTGCATCTATAGGTCTTCCAACATTGTGTACATGATGTGTTATCTCATTGTTAACGGATTTGGATGCTTTAAAAAATAAACAAATGGTTTTTCAAATAGAACACAATGTGTTAGTTCATATTACTTGTGAACTCTCGCATCTTGTAGTGGTAGTTTATATATAAGAGATTTAATTGATCATATAGAGTGGTAATGAACTTTTTTCTATTATGCTTTTACAGGTAAAAGAGGAAGTCGAATTAGCTCTAAGGAAACATTTGGCCAACATGAAAAGGTAAGAATCAATGGTCTGAAGGTGTTGAATGGTTTATATATCCTTCAAAGGTAATAGGAAGAAGTGAGAAATGTGTGCGCATAGAAGATTGTGATCCCTACTACCCTTGTAATGGATTCTGTATGGCTCATGTTTCTTATGCATCCTTTTTCAGGAACATCGGGAAAGAGATAGGTTCTTCTGAATCAAAAAGCTTAAAACTGCTGTTTGCAAACAACCTCTCACTTCCAGTGTTCACTGGAGCTCGTATTGAAGGAGAAGAAGGTCCAGTATTAAAAGTGGTTTTGATGGATACTCTTACTGGGAAAATTGTCAACTCTGGTCCCGAGTCTTCTTCCAGAGTGGAAATTGTCGTTCTTGAGGGTGATTTTGATGGTGATGAGGGTGAGAATTGGACACCTGAAGAATTCAAGACTAACATTGTGAGGGAGAGAGAAGGAAAGAAACCCCTTCTTACAGGAGATGTACTCCTCAATCTTAAAGAGGGGATTTGTTTGGTTGGTGAGATTTCATTTACAGATAATTCAAGCTGGACAAGAAGCCGCAAGTTCAGGCTTGGTGTAAGAGCTGTGGACAACTTTGATGGTACTAGCATAAGGGAATCGAAGACAGAATCCTTCATTGTCAGGGATCACCGAGGAGAATGTGAGTTTGTGTGTGCATTTGTTTTTGGCATTCCTTTACTGTTTTCCTCAGAGGCTCAAACTATGAAATTGAAATGGTGTCAGACAAATTTCCGATTAAGATTCTCTGTGTAGAGTCGTTTAAGATGCTTTCATTTTGAAAGCATGAACTCTCTCTTATGGAGGATATGCAATGATTATACGCTGTGAAAACTATACTACAGCAGATCAACAGAGGAAATTGACGCTCCTAGGTCCCAAATATGTTAATTTGGAAAATGATTGAAATTTAATTTATTTAAATTGAACCAAAATAAAAACTTCTATTCAACCTGTAGGAGATTAAAAATTTGCATGCTGAATGAAAAATTCTAATTTTTTTTCTTTTATAAACAAATAAGTTTAAATTTATTGTTTTTTGAACTGAGCACATATCTTTGGGACCAAGGATAAAGGTTGAATCTTTTCCCGTATTATAGAATCTTTATTACTTCAAAATTGTGAGTTCTTAGAAATTCTGTGTTGCACATATTCATGCTATTGAATATGTATTATATATATATATAAAGAAGTTATTTGATTACGTGAGGCAGAAAATGATATGATGGAAGTGAATAAGAATAAAATTGGCTCTGATTTGAACATATGATTGAAAGCTTATACAAGTTATCAGGGGAAAGAGATGTTTTCTTGGCAAAAATGTAGAACAGAGAAAAAAATTTGTGCTCTTAACCATTAGTTTGTGGTTTCAGTGTACAAGAAGCACCATCCCCCATCTCTGTTTGATGAAGTTTGGAGATTAGAGAAGATTGGCAAAGATGGAGCTTTCCATAAGCGATTGAGTCGGGAGAATATCAATAGTGTGAAGGATTTCCTGACCCTTCTTTTTATAGACCCTTCACGGCTTCGCTATGTAAGAATCTATTGTTTTTATCATGAACATTGTATAACATATACCTCCTTGACATATTTTACCCGTGCTTTTGGGTACCTGGTGTATCCTCATCATTTTATCTGTTTGCCTTTTTTAAGAGGGTCCATTCATTACATTTTTTATCTTCAAAATTAGAAAATAGAGAGAAACTTCTTAAAAACAAAAACTTCCCCACATATTGATAACTAGAATAGCTCTTAATTTTATGTTTTAGGGAAAGACTTGAGGCTTTGCAAATGTCCAAGTTGAGACCAGTCTGTTTGATAGATACAGAAGCCCTCTTTTTCTGGGACATATCAAGTAACCCCATCAGACCTGTGTCCAACTTTTCTGCTTCATGTTATTTTTTCCTAGCACCATGGTGGACACTTTATGTCCGTCTGAGTTAAACACCTGTCTTCATTGCCCTAGGCACTGCTCCATGGACGTCTTGTTGATTATCAGAAAGGAGAATAAAAAACTATTTACTTTAAAGGACCATACGTACTGCATGCCTCTAGTTTTGTCTATGTCGCATTTAAGTTTTATGACCTTACAAGAATTTCAACAACTATGACTGCTTTAAATGATGTTTCCATAGTCTTGAAATAACATGAAAAATAACATTATGATGGGTATATGCAGATTCTTGGCACAGGCATGTCCGCTAAGATGTGGGAAGTTACTGTGGAGCATGCTCGAACCTGTGTGATTGATAAGAGAATATTCTTGTATTGCCCTCCTGTTTCTCAACAGAAAACTGGTGTCGTCTTTAATGTCGTGGGACAAGTTATAGGATTGCTTTCAGAATGCCAGTATGTTCCTCTTGATAAGCTTTCTGAAACAGAAAAGGTACAGTTCTCTCACAACCTTAATTTATTTTTCGTTACTTTTTTTTCATTCCTTGTTTCCACCAGTCATTTCTGGCTTCTTATACTCAACCCTGCCTTCAGGCTGATGCTCAGAACTTGGTAATCACTGCATTTGAGCACTGGGAGCAAGTCATATCTTTTGATGATGAAGCCTCTCTGGTGGGTGGCTCCTCACAATTATCTGATGTTCCTTACACCTCAAGCTCGCCCCGGACAGAGAATTCTTGTGGAAGCAAGTTTTTGGCTTCACAAAAAATAGAAGGGTTTGATTATGCACAGCCAAGTGCATCTTCTCCAGACATCATGTCATCAATATATACTGTTGGGGGTGGGAGTGGCTTGGATGATTATACCTTGCAGGGTATTGAAAGTTTGGGTCTTAGATACGACCAGACTTTGAACTTCCCTAGCCAAGTCTCCAACTCCCTCATCTGTGACACTGATTCCTTGGTTCATGCTTTCTGTGACGAGGAGCATCTGCGGTTTTTTGATACAGATCTTCAGACTCAGAACCTTGGTTTAGAAACACAAGCTGATTTACAAAGTGCTGTTGATAGCTTCCTGTTGGCACGCTCTACAGCCGTTGCTGTTGATAAGGCTAAGAGGAGATGGGCAAAGATCTCTAACGTGTTGAAATGGTTCTCTATCAGGAAGCTTGTGGCTACAAGAAAAAATGGTGTTCGAGGAATTTATAGATATTAGAGTGATGGGCCATAAAAAAAGTTACCAGGTCACAGTGGCAAATGTAGTCTTAGTCAGTGCTTCAGCGAGCAAAGTTTCTCACCTGCAGTAGATGTGGAGGCAAGATGAAGTTTGGTAGTTGTAGATACAGCTGGTTCTTAAACCTTGACTCTATGTACTGTAGAATTAGTAAATGTTTATCCTTAAATTAGATGGTAAATTTGTATATGTGCTTAAGACTGTGAGGTCTCTGGTTTTAGCCCCTTGAGTTGAAGCTCGAATGCAAGCAATGAAACTGGTTTGCTTGGAATTCTGTAGCTTTACGTGGATAATTGTTTTTGTTGAGTTCTCAAGTATCATTAACACAGCACAGCGTAAACAATAAAAAAATAATATCTAGAACTCGATGATGTTAATAAGATTTAGAATTAATTAGAGATTTATTATCTGAAAATTTTATTTTTTTTTATTTTTAATAATTTTTTAAAAGTTGAATTATTGTAAATTTCAAATCATTTAACGGTAACTCAAACAAATCACTAGTAAGAAATTTTCTAAATTTCTATTTAGAAGAAATCACTATTTAAAATAAAGATATTAATATACTAAGAGTGCTAATTTTTTATTTTATGACTTACATAGTTTTTTCTTTCTAACAAACAATCATTTTTTTTTAAAAAAAAGTATAACTTACTATCTGTAGGGAAATCTAGAAAACCCTATAAATTGATAAAATATTAATTTGTCTTTTGAATAATATCGATATATTAATTCAAGACAATTTTAAAAATTAACTCAATCAAGTTCTTGCTTGAATTTTCTAGGTTTAGAAATATAATCTATGTATTAATTATATTTTAGTCTTTAATTTATAAAATATATTTTAATCAAGTCATACTTAATTAAATCATTACAATTTAATTTCTAACTAATGGATCTTAATGTGTATGAGCCATTAAGTTCCTAATATGTTGACCCAAATATAAATTATAATTCCAATTAAATAAATTAACAATTTAATTTATTATTAATTCAACAATTGATTAATTTATATTTGAAGATCAGGTGTATTGTCTAACAACGTGTCATAATCCTTTAAATATTAAAAAGTCATTGGTGGTTTGACTTAATCTTTTAGTGATCGATTTCTTAGTGTCATTAATATCATTTCATCAATAATGTTTTGATTTAACATGATAGAAATTAAAACATGAAGTATGTCTATCATGTTAAATCATAATTGTTCTCTACATAATAGTCATTGATTGTTTGAATAAGATTTGAAACACTTTTTAAATATCATTCCATTTTTTCTAAGAATTTTTCAGTCAATACTATTTGAGAACAGATGAAACATTTTCTCTAATTCATATAGGGTGATGAATCATCTATTGATTATTTAAGTACCTTTATATAGTTCATATTATACTCAATGCATTCCCCTTCGTTATCTCGATTAAGATAACATGTAATAAGATCAAAACATAATATTCTTTATATAAAATAATTTAGTGATCTTAAATCTAAAGATCACTTACAAAACCGTGACGTGAGTCTTTTCATAAACATAGGTGATCTCTACAAATGAAATTTTCATATGGGTCAATTCAGTGTACATGTCTTACAACAAGCACATACGTATTAGTTTTAGGTATCCCTTATACCTCACCTTATGAGAACAATTGCTTTCATTCATAAAGAAAAGAACACAATATGTATCAGTCTCTACGACTCTAATAAATGTCCAGTATTTAAGAGATGATCAACCATAAATATTTTAGGAACAATTCTTTGATGCAATAGGAATCCCATAATTATAACAACTTTATAATTTTCTTTGCAAAATATTTTTGTCCTATGAATTTTATCTTTACTCTAAATTCATAAGTCAAGTATTAGATTCATTAATCTAATATTATATGAATATTAAAGATAAACTGAGCCTTTATTAATAATAGATATGTATTTAATAATGTCACGTGTAACCAAACTATTAGTTACAAGGTATATTAAACTAACAATCTCCCACTTGTATTAAAGTCAAATGCCCATATATCTAATATCATATTGCTCTATATAGCATTAATGCTTCTGCATTGATAGTAAGTTGGTAAAAGATCTTCTAAATTCTCTTTTGTGGGCACTTGTTATATCTTTACATCTTTATTTCATTGATTTATCAAATCAAATGGAATTTTTTAAGTACTTGTTTGGATCATTGATGAGACTATGGTTCATTTGCTTATGCAATAGCTCCATTGTTATTATAGTACATGACAACTAGATCAGTAATGTTAGGAACCAACCTAGCTCATTGATAAACTTCTTAATCCAAACAACCTCTTTGTTTACTCAAATATGGAGATGTACTTTTATTCAGTTATATAATCAATTGTGCTTTTTTGTTTGAAACTTTTTCAACTCAGAGCACTACCATTTAGAATAAAACATATATATATTAACTGATATTCACTATTTTTCCAACATTTTATTGAAAAGATCTTAATTCAAATAATTTTGAACTTCTAGTTTATCTTCTATATTGATGGATCCTATAGTCAAATATAGGATACCATTTTCATTATATCTCTCTCAATTTATGTCTTAAAACATATGTCTTTGGAAGGTGGTGTTCTATGCAAAATAGATAAGAATCCAATTTTAGATTCTTCCGTGCTAAGCTATTTTAGCATCTAACATATATGAATTGAGACAATCTAAACAACCTTCTAGATTTATCTCTATAAATTTCTAGATCCACTATATAGGTTGCTTCTCCTAATTTCTTTATGGAGAAATTCTTGGATTGCTAAACCTTTACTGATTAAAGTAAAGATATGTTGTTTTTTAATAATAATAAGTAATCTATATATAATATTATGATAACGACATCACTTTTACTAACATTTTATAAACACAAGGTTTGTCCATATTTTTTATGAATTCAAATCTGCTGATTATACCATCAAAATTTGATATTCCTACTCCTTAAAGCTTGCATTGTACATTTGTACATTGCCTTTTATGTTAGTCTTTCTCTTAAAGACCCATTTAGATCTATTGAGTTTTATCCCTTAAAGTGGATCAACCAAGTTTCGAACTTGGTTATTACATGGAGTCCATAACTTCAAGTCATTTCTTGAAATGAATATCATATATTTATTCTAAGTAATTGGTAGGCTCATTAATTATGAGCAACATGCCATTCACAGCTTTCATGAGAGGTCCTTATCTCATTAATGCATGATATGTCCTATCAAATTTATAGAAATTTTGTGTTTTTTAAGGTTCGAGTTAAACATCCAATGTTTTAGCATTGAGAATATATATTTTCTCTGGATGTAGTGTTCTAAGAGGCATAGAGAATCTCATACTCTTTTAGATAATCTTTGAAATATTTATTCAAATATTATCCACCTCAATCCAATCAAAGTTTCTTAATACTTATTTCAATATGTATTTTAATTTTATTGCAATTTATATTGAACTTGAACATTTTAAATTCAGGTATATACAAATCATTCATATAATTATCAGATTTATAAAAACATCATTATTATATATAAAAAAACAACATTTGTCTTCAATAATAAATTTAATTCATTTAATACTAAATAAAATGAAAACATTGTCTTAAAATACTGGAACAAAATAACAATTATAAAGTTTTAGTATCAACCTATTAAGCAAAACAAAATAATTAGTTCTTACAGCTAATGCATAACTAGTTCCTCTAACTAATACAGTAACCTTTGCTTCATTATTCAATTATAGGTTCACTTTGCCTTTAACTAATCTTTTACTTTTTTTTAGTTCCTGCATGCAATTGTAAATATAAAAATCACATTCGGTATCCAATACCTAAAAACTACAATACAAAGTAGTAAGATAGTTTTCAATTATATACATACCTGAAGTACAAGCTTCATTAAGCATTTTTGTCTTCATAGTTGCAAGGTATTCCTTGCAATTCCTCTTCCAATGTCCTTCTTCATCACAATAATGACAAATGCCCTTGTCTTTCTTGATGTCCCTAGTAGGTTTGTTTGCTTTAGAGACATCACCTTTATTCTTTTTATTTTCCTTCTTAGACATTCTAAAAGACTGAATTAGAAGAATTGGACCATTTTTCTTCTTGAGGGCCTTTTCAGCAGTCTTAAACAATTTTAGCAATGTACAATCCAATTTGTTTATGTGATAATTCATAATGAATTGTGAAAAGATTTGGGGTAATAACTAACACTTAACTCATGATCCATGACAAAACCTAATTGACATGATTTCTCAATATAACCAATCATTTGCAAAACATGGTGTTCATTGAAGAACCCTTCGTCATATTGTAGTAGAACAATTCCTTAAAAGTCTTATATCTCTTAGTCCTACTAGCCTTATCAAAACATTATTTGAAATGCATAACCATAGTATGAGCGCCCATATTCTCATGTTGCATTTAGAAGTTTATGTGACATACTAGCTCATCACACGTGCAGCTTGTTCATCATCATTAACATAACGTTGATTTTCATTCATAACTTTTTCTTCAGCATCATCACCATGGGAATTTGGAATTGAATTATCTAGAACACACAACCTCTTTTTTTACTTGAGAACAATTCTCACATTTCAATGTCAATCCAAGAAATTTGGTCTAGTCAATTTATTAGCATCAAATATGTTTCATAAGGATATGTTACTACTCATTTTAATCTACCAACCTGTTTATATAAAGATAGAGAGTATTAGTTCTATGCATACATATTTAAATTCTAAATTTAGATAAAGTTTCTAATTCTAATTTGGTCTCTCACTATTTTCTTACAAATTAATAGTCTTTCCTCTTAACTCAGGAAATCTCGCTTAGATTTTTCTAGTAGGTTAGGATCCCTTAATTTATCCGACTTTGAGTGACTTAACAAATCAAAATAAATTAAATTAGATAAATAACATATTTTATCAATCACATCTCTATGTGACTCCTAGATCAATTAAGTGACAACTCTTTATCTAAACATATCTTATATGTTTCACCTAACCCATGCCTCTAACTTCATATTATCATAAGTGACTCATTTAAATTATACAAGTTACTTAAGTAGGACCTAATTTTATAGCATTAAACATATTCGATTAACGGTAACCTTGAGTGACTCAACAAATTATCCATAAATTGAACTATGATTTTATGCATATAAAATTGGAAGGCAACTATTTATGTACTTCATATAGTAATGAGGGATTTATTATCAATTAATTAAGCTTCATACATAACATGACATAACAAATATTATACATTTCATACATAACAATTTATATATAAACATACACTCCTAGCATGCCATTTTAATTGGATGATTACAGACATATCTAAACCAATTCCCTCGAGCCATCGAAGAGAATTAGATGGTCAAAACCTAGATAGTTACTGTAAATCTTCATATGTTCTTTGCAAGCACCATGATTGTATCCTTCACCTCTATTCTTTTTTCATCTTGGATTACAAAATAATATTTCTATCTAAATTCCTAAATTTCAAAATTACATAACATTTACATAATTAATTATGAAACCTCAAGTTACATTTGAGGGGAATTAGATGAGAAAAGAATTTTACAACCTAAAAGAAAAATAGAGAAAACATAGGACATGCAAGCTCTATTTAATATTGCAATCATTCAACCATAAAAAATACAATCATGTTGATCTTTAATGTCCATAATCATCCATCATGCAAAAAAAAATTTAGTATCATGATAAATTACATTGCATGCTTCAATTCTAATTATTGGCTTTATGTGCTACTATAAAATAATATTTCTAACACTTAAAAATATTCAATCAAATCTAATTTCATAATTTCCCAAACAAAACAAATTTTATTTAATATCAATTCCATGAAATTCTTTTTTCAAAATTTAACAAGAAAATTAATCAAATTAAAATTTTTATTAATATCCTAAACTATTTTAAGATTAATTAAATAAAATTTTCCTGCATAAAAACTCTCTTTGTTTTAGAAAAAAATTATTTTTTCTAAACACTATATCATTAGACAATTTAATTAAATCTTAAACCAATAATTAGGATATCACAAAACATAAAAATTGAATTAAGCAATTTAATTCATTCCTAATCCTATTAGAAAGATTAATTCTACAATTAATTTAATTTAAGTTTCAATTTTAAAATAAAAAATCAACATTTAATATAAGGAGGGGCAAGATCATAATTCTATACCAAAAGACAAAATGTAATAAGGATTAAATTTGTAAATTAAACCCCAAAAACCTATTGCAAATAATTATAAATGACATGGGTATAATAGTAATTATACTCCTTAAACCCTAAAAAGGCGCAATCATAATTCTACCCCTAAACATTCCTTTTTCATGCTTCTGTTAGCACTGGGCTTTCTGCCCACTGTTTACGGCTGGAGCAATAATAGCCAACGTTGCCGCTGCCAGCCATTAGCATGAGGGACCACCCCTCGCGCTAGGCTTCCAACAGCAGGCCATGGTTGCTACCTCTTGCACCTGGTGCTGCAAGCAGTAGAGGCCATAGCTTTTTTTAAGATCTCGCTAGATTCCAGCCAGATCTGCCAAAACAATATAGAATATCCTTTTTAAAAAAATAAAAAGAGAAAAAAATAGTTTTTGGGAAAAATAATTTTGCATATAAAATTAATTTGAACTTAACACCAATAATAATTAAAACATGCAAAAAACAACCATAATTATCCAACGATTGTTCTAATATCATTGTTAGGTTCCCGAATATCATATATGATGTGAAAAATATAAAACAAAATTATTCGGGAGTCCCTAGGATACCACTGTTGGGTTCCCAAATATCATACATGAAGTGAAAACTATAAAATAAAATTATTCGGGAGTCTCTAGGATACCGTTAGACAGATCTAGTTGTTTAGAGATTTATTACTTGAAGATATGATTTTTTTCGGCTTTAAATAATTCTTTAATGGATTGTTGCAAATCATAAGTTGTCTAATTTTCTAGCCTCCAACGGTAATCCACACAAACTACCAGTGAAAAATCTTTTAAATCCCTATTTAGAAGAGAAGGATTGTATATGCCTAAAGTGCTAACTCTTTATTCTCTAACCTACCTAGGTTTTTTTTTTTGTCTAATATACAACCACTCTTAAAAAAATAAGAGGCATAACTTACTTGCTATTTATAGGAAAATCTTAAAAACTCTGTAAATTGACAAAATATCAATTTTTCCCTGAATAATATCCCTATATTAATTTAAGATAATTTTATAAATTAACTCAATCAAGTCCTTACTTGATTTTTCTAGGTCTAGAAATATAATCTATGTATTAATTATATTTTAGTCCTTAATTTCTAAAATATATTTTAATCAAGTCATACTTAATTAAATCGTTACAATTTAATTTATGACTAATGGTTCTTAATGTGTGTGACCCATTAAATTCCTAATATGTTGATTCAAATATAAATTATAATTCCAATTAAATAAATTAAATAATTTAATTTATTATCAATTTTATAAATAATTAATTTATATTTGAAGATCAGGTGCATTGCCACGCAACGTGTCATGATTCCTAAAATATTAGAAAAGTCATTGGTAATTGGACTTAACCTTTTAGTGACTGGTTTCTCAGTGTAACTAACATCCTTTCATCAATAATATTTTAATTTAACATTAAAACATGAAGTATGTATGTCATGTTAAATCATGTTTATTCTTTACATAATAGCCATTGATCGTTTAAATAAGATTTGAACTCTTTTAAAATTTGATTCCATCTTTGCCAATGATTTTTCAGTCAATACTATTTGAGAACATATGAAACATTTTTCATAATTCACCTAGGATGGTGAATCCTCTCTTGATCATTCAAGTACCTTCATATAGTTCATTTTATACCCAATGTCTGCCTGTTTGTTACCTCAATTAAGATAACATGTAACATAATCAAATTATAAAATTCTATATATAAGATAATTTAGTGATTTTCAAGTTTAAAGATCATTTACACAATCATTACGTTAGCTTTTTCATAGACATAAGTGATCTCTCCACATGAAATTCTCATGCGTGTCAGTTTAATGTACATGTTTTATGACAAGCACTTACATATTAGTTCTAGATATCTTTTATACCTTAGCTTATGAGAACAACTGCTTCATTTTATAAAGAAAAGAATATAATATGTATCGGTATCTATGGCTCTAATAAATATCCAATATTTAAGAGAGCATCGATCATGAATATTTTAGGAACAATGCTTTGATGCAATAGAAATCCATAATTATAACAACTTTATAATTTCTTTTGGAAAACATTTTTATCCCATTAACTTTATCTTTACTCTAAATTCATAAATCAAATATTAAATTTATTAATATAATATTATATAAGTTTTTTATTAATAATAAATATATATATTTATATAAATATAATAATACCATGTATAACTAACCAATTAATTACAAAAATTATACTAACTGTTTTGTATTTCTGCGTTTGTTTAATGAAGGAAACATTGTGAGTCCGTTTGGCTTTGCGGCTGCGGCTGCATTTTATTTAAAACGCAGTTCGCAGCT
>Ga0325403_1003315_pt1 | contig 14653 bp, 10 predicted proteins | sample PopdelMetagenome_19_FD_205665 | JGI IMG/M metagenome (GOLD analysis project Ga0325403, IMG submission 205665) | Populus deltoides microbial communities from Bellville, Georgia, United States - Xylem-PdKOR-R4 | ecosystem: Host-associated > Plants > Phyllosphere > Stem > Wood/Secondary xylem...
GGGTTCTCCTTCCCTCAGAGAACTTGTAGCCTCGTGTCTTAGTTTTCTAACGAGACCAATCTCCCTTGAAACGGAGTTCTAGAACTCTGGATATAGTTAAAATCTTAGGAGAGTTCAGACAGTAACAGTCCAGTGTCTAAATAGTAATGGTTGGAGAGTAACAGTTCAATGTCTAAATAGTAATTGTTTAAGACAGTAACAGTTCAATGTCTAAACATTAACGATTAGACAATAATAGTCAAAGGTCTAGACAGTAACAGTTCGATATTTAAACAGTAACAGTTCAAATATAAAAAAAAATGAATGATAACTATGGTTGGATAAAGGATGACAACATAAATAGGTGAAATGAGAAAAAACATAAAACATAAAGAAAGAAATGATTGAAAGAAAGATTTATTAGTTGTTGATATGATTATTATAAAACCTATCATTGAATGAGAAAAATTTATGAGATGAGCCTGTGATTGCAGGAGGGACCACCGGTGTGGTGCAATAGCAGCAGCAGGGGAGCACGAGTAGAGCTTCTACTGCAGGTAGGTAGCTTTTTAGTTAAATTCAAGAATTTAATATGTTAATAATGTGAGATGTGAATTTGCAATGTTGGATATTATATGAAAGATGGAAGTTGGTATAATAATGTTATTTCGGATACTATTCTGAATGTATGTGTGTGTTCAAGGTAAACTACCCTTGTGTGCATTGCCAAGTGATGGGAGTGCCACTAATAAAGAAAATATGAGAAGTGTAATATGTGTTTCGAATAGCATACACTTAGTGTATGTTCGGATCCCGGGTAAGGGAATCACCATGTGTTGGCTAGCATACACTTAGTGTATGTAGGATCCCGGGTAAGGGGATCACATTGCATCGACTCCTATAAGGTGATGAAGATACCGGTGAAATTGGTATCGATAATGTGTTAAGCGGAAATGATCATGGTTGGTCTTATGAAATCTTGAATGGAGGTTGATAATGGAAGAGGAAACAATTTTTAATAATTGAAAGAGAAAGAGTTTCCAATGAAAACCAGAAGGAAGAAGTGAATAAAATATGAATGCATGATGTCTTTTTAAATTGTTGGATATTTGTGTTGCCATATTATTGTGATTTTCATGTTTCAATAACATGTATTTTTTTTGTTCTTGGACCATTACATACACGACAGAAGTAGATCCTAGCTTATGTTCGCTTTTTTGTAGCCCCTAGGGAGTATACCCTTGTATGTTGTAATATTACAACTTTTATATGACTTAATTTTTATAATTGATTTTTAAACTTGAATAGATAAACTTAATTCTGAAATTCATATAATCATGTTTCATGTATGCGTGTTTTTCTCATTTATTCCCCTATAATGATATTTGTTGTTCAATGCATGTTATATATGTTGTGGTTGTGATGATGATGATGATGATGATTATGTTTGTGGAATTGAGACCTAGGATGATTGGGATGAGATGTAAGATATTAGAAGTGTAAACAAGATATGTGTCGATAACTTGGGACCTTCTGGTATAGGGGAGACTCTGCCGAAATTTTAGTGGAAATTTTAGTAAACTTTTATATGAGAACTGGGAAAAAAAATTACTCGTATTTTTACGTACCAAATCATAGGAAAGTAACTATAAACACATATGAAAATGTGGGACATTACATTCATTAACCCAGCTAATCCAGTAAAGAGTGGGATATTTCTTAGTTTTCAACCCCAAATGCTGAATGGCAGTTTCGGAGACCACATTCATGTCGCTCCCATTATCAATAATGATATTCAAAGCCCAACCATTATGTTCCATGCAAATGTGAAAAATATTGGTGAGCAACCACTTGGGATTAGCCTGGAAGTTCTTTCTTAGTTCCTGTCAACACTCGATGGATCATGTAGTTAAGTAAGTTTGACGCACCCAAGTGCTCTTCTTCACTGTGACTACTCCCATCAGTCTCTTCCCCATCCGTGTCTTCAACAGCATCCACTACTAACAATTCCTTTTCACATATAAATACTAGTTTTTTTTATCTCTTGTAGGACACACTACAACATAGTGTCTGGAGCCTTTTTACACTTATAACATTGTAGTAGCCCTTTTCTAAAAGCTTTGGCTTTTCCTTTTTGGTCTCCACATACCCCGCCTCTAGGTTGATCTTTTAGCAATGGAGGCCTTTGGAATGAAGATGTTAGGACACGTTCCGACCTTGAATCCCACGACGTTATTTTCCCCTAAACTGAAGGCCCTATTTATTTCTCAATACGGAGTGCCAATTGATATGCCCATGCAGTCCATATTTCTTAACGTAGCTCGCTGCATAGTTCGGTACGGTATCGAGCTAAAGTTTGTTGCTCGGTCTCCACAATCTTGCTACGGATAGTCAACTCATGGAAGTGATCTGTAAATTGATCAACACTCAATAACCCTTACCTGAGTTGCAACATCTCCTCAAACATCATTTGCTCATAATCAATGGGCAAATATTTTTCCTTTAGTTGCTCTTTCTTTTCTTCCCAATTAGAAACTGTTGGTCTTCGTGTACGACGCAATTGTTCTTCCACACTTCCCCACCACGATCGTGCATGCCCCTTCAATTTCATCCAAACATAACAAAGCTTCATATCCTTCGAAATAGCAAACCAATCAAAATAATCCTCGATAGCCATTAACCAATCCTCAAAAGTGTTGGGCTCTAATTTTCCAAAAAATCTGGCACATCAACCTTCATTATTTTGGTCAGTTCATCAAGATGTTGATAACATGTGCCATGACCCGCATGACCTTGGTGAAAGTTTTGCCTATGACGTCGGACTCGAGGCTCATGATCCTCAAACTCCTGGGAAATTCTTCTTCTTCATAAGCATCTCCATCACTTTTGTCCAGTCCCTCTCCACAAACTGCTCTACGCCCTCTTCGATTGAAGGGTCCATTCTCCTCTCGAACATAACGATCATCCATGACATCCAATTGATGAGTAAGTTGCTCCAATACTGTGGTGATTTGATCAGTATGGTGCTGTAACTGGGGCTGGTCTGTATCTTGGGTGTTTGGGTTTTGGTCGTTTGGATTTAGGTTGTTTGGATTTTGGTTGGTTGCCATGGCGTACAAAGTACCACTGCGGGTTACAGACATGGAACGTGAAACACTGTAATGAAGGAACCAGGAACCAGGCTTTGATACTAAAATTGGTGCCAAGCCTCTCAGATCAACCTCACGCTGAATCCAAGAGCAGGGCAAACACAGAATCCCTCTGTAACGTTGGAATTAAATAGACCGCCTTCATTATTTTCATCCTACCTTAAATATCAATCCTCATACAATCTCCAACTCCAACTAGGAAAGCAATAAACAGAAAAGAAATAGAATTGCAACAAATACATAAGCTACCTAAAAATCCTTTGTATATCATAACAGCTCCAATGTTTATGGAGTCATTGATCATGGAACTATAGGGAAGCCTTCTCCTGATTTGCATCACTATTTAAATATAAATTGTCTACTTTGAAAAGGATTATTTTATAAGAAAAAGAGATTAGGGTTTCCTATCAAATAAAAAGAAAAGAGAGAAAGGAATGGAGGATAGCCATAAAGAGAAGAAAAACTCACCCTTTCCTCCTATACCTGAAATCATGTATTCATCTTTTCTTTTGATTAATCTCTCAATAAACATGTAAGGCTAAGTTCTTTTTATTAGTTGCAAGGACACATAAACTTTTAGATTTTATATATAGACATGACTCAAATGAAAAATAATAAGTGTAAATTAATGTTAATTCAATCTTTATATTAAAATAAACTTTTATACATCCCAAAAGACCTTAAAATGCTTTGATATGTAATCAAAGAGATTTTTATTGTTTTATGTTCAACAAAAAAGCATATATATTTTAAATGAAAGCTTGTAGTACAATGTTTCATTCCATTCGATCAAAATAAATAAATTGTGCAAATTTCAGTCAATTTTTTTTGAAATAAAATTATCTTTAATTTCTTTCTTTTTACTTTACATAAATGGATAGAGATTCCATTTGTCCAAAACACTTTTAAGGTCTTTTGGGTTGTTTAAAAGTTTATTTTAATATAAACATTAAATTAGATGCTGGTGGTGCAGCAATGATTAAAATATTGCATGACAGGATAAGTAAACAACCATCCATAAAAAAATTTACAAGACTTACCAGGTTAGAAAACATTTTCAATAAATAAACTAAATTTATATAAATTGACACGAAATATTACAAGTTAATTAATTTAAAAAAAACATATTTTACACTAAATAAACATAAAAAAAATAAGAAAAAGATTTAATAAAATACTATATGCAAAACAAACGCCAATAAACCAAAATTATTTCTTGGGAAAATATATAACACAACCGTTTGATGGTTTAATGAGCGCAACTACACGGCCACCAAGTAAAGCACCAAGGCTTCGACGTCTACAAAACACTGAAACAGTGAAGCACAAATGTCATCCTTCGGACCTCACTACTAATTTACAAATCCTCATCCCACGAATGTAACACTCAATCACTGATCAAATTTAACCAGAGGCAATGCAGCAATTTCTACTATTAGATCAGACAAACGCATGGCACGCTGAACCTGAAAAACTCTACACTGAGTTGACAAACATCAAGTAGGCACTGTCAACTTTACAAACTTTCTTGAGCATTAGGGTACAGCTTATTCTAGGTTTTTTGAAATTTTCGAGGGGAAAAAACAAAAGGAACATCAAAGGGAACTAATCACTGTAACTAAATTGTGTGAAGGTTATCACTGTAATTTATCTATACATCATTCTGTCACGTCCGTAAAGCCTAAACAACAATTACAACAACTAGAACTCACTTGAAAGGTCTCGTCAAGCTCAATTCCTTTTTCCAGAGCACAAATGCTTCCAATGATTTGAGAGCCTATAAATCTCCACTGACTAGGTTAAAGAATCACCTTTAGCTATATCATCACCTAGCTAGAACTTCTCATGAGGAATGCTATAATACACCCCAACACTGCACCCGCAACAACCTGCAACAGAAAAGAACAGGTCAAGATGGGCTGGTTCCAATAGAATAAACATGCAAGAAGGGACAATGAAGATCATTCTACAAGCAAAACCAAGTCATTTGTTTCTCTATGTAGGACATGATTGCTAAAATGGTTAGGTGCATTTGATGACTCCATAGACACTGGAAGAGTTAGCATCGAGACCATTAAATGCAGCATGCCCATTAGGGGTTCATCATTGCTTTCTCACACAAAAACAATCCTTTACAGTATAAGTCTCAATTCAGTTATTGAAGGAAAGATTTTGACCGCTAAAACAAAACCATTTAGTCATCCTGTGCACATTGAAAAATCAATGGCAACCATCACTTCATATGCATACATGTAGATCAACAACAGACCTGGAGTGGAGTGTGACCAAGTGAATCCCGTAGGGGTCTAACATTGGAGACAGGGTGTTCCGGAGGTAGCTCACAGACAATTTGATTTAGTAACTGCAATAAATGAACCATACAAATTAGAATAGAAAACATAATGGTTGTTATTGCATAGCACAAGCGCAAACCAACATCATAGAGATAGAGATCACAACAATAAAACAAGCCAAACTATCTTTTATTTGTTATTGCATCTGTGCATGATACAAACATTTTCTAAAATCAAAAGGCTAATAATGTAATTATTTATTTGATATTGCATCAACTTTTATGTAAATTCTAGACATTTAAAATTATCAAATTATCTACAATTTAATCTAATTTTAAAACTTGAGAAATCCTGATTTCTTTCTTATTGTTGCGTCAGGTTCAACCATTCCTTTATCAAAATAAAAGAGATATCAGGCTTGCTTATAACAAATGTGTGTTTTAGTTTCCATTGTTCTACGTGAGCAGATCGTCCAATTTGATAGCAAAACGCAAGGGACAAAAAAGACTTCTTGAGCCGTAACTTATGGAAAAAAGGCACTCAAGATCACATTGCTTTGATTTAAAAAAAAATACAACTACGAAAAATAACATACAGAATTGTTAAGTATTAACTAAACGGACCTGACTAATGAAAACCAAATCGAATAAAATTTTGAAACCTAACTAGGGAATATTATAAAAATAAGAAGAAAAATAAAGTAAATTCCCAAACAACAACTTCTAGACCTAATTTGAGCATGATCCAAACCTCGATTGGCCATACTGAACAAGTATTATGTGAATTCTAGCAGGGAAAAGCATGCTGAAGGCAAAAGAAGAAAGATGAACAGTGGGAATAAATAATGCTTATTAGGAATTTTAATGCTATATGATGATTCTAGATTCCTAGTATCATGTATGATTATTAATATTATTACTTAGTAGTTAAATTATGAATCTAGTTTATTTCTTATTTATTATGTTTCCTTTTCCTATTTTTTTTTTGTTTGGTGCCTTATACATGTACCCTACCTACCCTACCTAGGCATTCAGTTGACCTTATGAATAATTATAATCAGATATTGGCTTTTTCTCAAAGAAATGGTTCTCTTGGTTTGTGTTCTTGTGGTGGTTCCACATCCCGCTTAGTACAAGTTTCAAAACCAGAAGCACAATTAGAATGGCGACCAGCATGAAGTCTAACATGTACACAACAAAATATATTGACAGCAACAAACAGCTTTACCTCAGCTTGGCGACCAGCATGAAGTCTAACACCAGTTGCATCATACATAACCTGAGAAAAAAGATTATGCAATCCGATAATGTTGACTCTAAATTAATTTATGGATACTGCCCTGTGGCATGAATGTATGCAGAGAATTCTCTTCATAGTAAGAATGCACTTAGATAGAAAGTGCATGAAAGTACAATGAAGGCAAAAATTCAGTCTGGCTTGATAACTTCCGAAGGCATAATTAACCTTAAAACCTAACATATATGCCTAATTCATCTTTACAAACATTTCTCATTCATGAAGTTTTCAACAGTAATCGTGAACTTAAGCAAGACCATGCATGTCAACCAAAAAGAATGTACAAGACCTGTTTACAAAATACATACAACGCATGCCAAAACCAATGCAACAGCAAATGCTGGTGCTCCAGTTCCTTCTTGCAGACCAATAGCAGTTGCTAGAGCAGTCACGGTTGCTGAATGGGATGAGGGCATTCCACCTGACCCAAGCATCCTTCTAGCATCCCATCTCTTCTCCTTGAACCTGCCAACAAAGATGATATATTGGGGGGGATAAATGGTACAGAAATGAGCAAGGTTGTCTACAATTTTGCAAAAGATTGTTTCGAGGACACATTGAAATGGAGTCAATCATGACAAATATATTCATGGAAAAACAAAAACAAGCTCTGTGCACATAATTCGCACAACAGTGCTCGCAATTTGTCAATTACTTGATTACAGAAAAGACATATTAAAATTATTAATTTTTGTGAATGATAACTTCTTCAGGTATGAATTTTGGTATTTTCAGTTTCACTTGCATTAAACCAAGATTTGTAGTTTTCATTCAATTGTCTCTTCTTCAGTTCATGAACTAAGGAAATAATAAACACAATTTATTACAGTCAAATAATTCCGAGCAAGGCCTGTTTTGTGAGAGACAAATTAGACCAGTGTCAGAAATAACAGGAAAAAAAATTACTGCTGAAATGAATTATTTCCCTCTATTCCACATTCTTTGCAACACTTTCGTTCTTACCACTTAACCGAAAGCAATATATGGACTCGACACCACATATAACTAAGAACCCATTAGCCCTACCACCGAAAAAACAAACAAGAAACGTAAACTATGTGTATAAAAGAAAAGGATATACATTTATGCAATGAAGAGAGAGTGAGAGAGATTACCAGGTGGTGAAAAGCTTGAGGAACTGGGCAAGTGAAAAGGCAAGGAAGGCGGAAAGGAGAGGAATGTTGGAGGGGAGACTAGCGGGTGGAGATGTTGCTGATCGATATCTGGACGATGCATCAGCAGCTGTCATCACTTCGTCCATTGAAACTCTAAAATCAAAATATATGAACCGAGCCGACAGTGATACAGAAATTAGAAATTTTGGAATAAACTATAAAGATTGCGTTGCTGTTAGGCAAGTGGGCCTGGTGGGTGAGATTTGGATTTTGATTCTGATCGTCTTCTCTGTAGTTGTGCTCTCTTCATCCTCAACAAGTAACCATCCCGAATAGAAAACAAAAACCCCCCCAGAAAAGAAAAAAGAGAAGAAGCAGCAGCACTAGGGTTAAAATTACCTAAAGGCTACAGATACAACCATTTATAGCATGTTTCATTCCTAAAATTTTTTTAAAAAAAAAGTTTAAATAAAATTTTTATATATATTTTTATATTATTTTAAAATATTAATACCAAAAATAATTTTTTAAAAATAAAAAAAAATATTTTAATATATTTTTAAATAAAAAATATTTCAAATCACCACACTCTAGCAAAGGATTGTTAATTTAATAATGCATTAATCTATCAAAGTATTAATTTGGGTAATTAACCTCTCACAAAACACATGTAAGTTCCTCAAAAAATTATTTAATATTAAAAACAAAAAATTAATCCTAAAAAAAATGACTTATTTAATATTACAAAAGTATCTTGTGTATAAGTTTATAATCCCAACTATAAAATACAAAAAGATAAAATAATATTAAGATATAACTAAAAGAGCTTAGTTTTTTACTGTAGACTGCATAATGCTGTCCATAGTAAAAGATGAGCTGGTTTTTTTTATAATTTTAGAGTTTTTTTATAAAAAATTTTGTTAATGTTAAAAATTTTTTATTCAGTTATTAGACTTTCATGACACGGATTCCGGGTTTAATAGGTTAACATAGTTTGACAAGTTAACCTAGAATTTTTTTTGGTTTGACGAGTTAACCTAGATTTTTTTTTTCTTTTTAATTAATTTTTTTACGTTTACTTTAGTTTGTTAATGTTAAATTTCTTTCTATTTACAAAAAGATAAGCTGTTTTTTTCATTTTTTTTAACACTTTTAGGGTTTTTTTTTGCTTTTTTTTGTTTTTTTCTTTTAATAATTTTTTATTTTATTAATGTTAAAAATTTTTTATTTTCTTAATAATTTTTTTTTTGTTAATGTTAAATTTTTTTATTCAGTTATCAGACTTTCATGACACGGATTCCGGGTTTAATAGGTTAACATGGTTTGATGAGTTAACCTAGAATTTTTTTTTGTTTCACGAGTTAACCTAGATTTTTTTTCTTTTTAATTAATTTTTTACGTTTACTTTAGTTTGTTAATGTTAAATTTCTTTCTATTTACAACAAGATGAGCTGTTTTTTTTTCATTTTTTTTACACTTTTAGGGTTTTTTTTTTTTTGCTTTTTTTTTTGTTTTTTTCTTTTAATAATTTTTTTATTTTATTAATGTTAATTTTTTTTATTCAGTTATTAGACTTTCATGACACAGATCCCGGGTTTAACAGGTTAACATGGTCGAGTTAACCCAGAAAATTTTTTTTGTTTTTTTTCTTTTTAATTAATTTTTTTCGTTTACTTTAGTTTGTTAATATTAAATTTCTTTCTATTTAGTTATTAGACTTTCAAGATGATTTTTTTTTATTTTTTTTACACTTTTAGGGGTTTTTTTGTTTTTTTCTTTTAATAATTTTTTTTTGTTAATGTTAATTTTTTTTTATTCAGTTATCAGACTTTCATGACATGGATCTCGGGTTTAACAGGTTAACATGATTTGACGAGTTAACCCAGATTTTTTTTTTGTTTTTTTTCTTTTTAATTAATTTTTTTCGTTTACTTTAGTTTGTTAATGTTAAATTTCTTTTTATTTAGTTATTAGACTTTCATGACACATATTTCAGGTTTCACGGGTTAACCTGGTTTCACGGGCCGTCCATTTTTTTTGTTTTTTTCTTTTAATAATTTTTTTTATTTATTTTAGTTTGTTAATGTTAATATTTTTATTTAGTTATCAAACTTTCATGACACGGATCCCAGGTTTAACGGGTTAACCTGGTGTGGCGAGTTAACCCGAATTTTTTTTTCTTTTTAATTAATTTTTTTCGTTTAGTTTAGTTTGTTAATTGACAATAAACTAAAATTGCTTAGTATTTTACTGTGCAAGTCCACAGTGAAACATTGAGCTGTATTCTTCTTTTTTTTTTGTTTTTTTTGTTCTTTTGTTTTTTCTTTGTTTTTTTTCTGTTTTTTTCGTTTTCTAGCCTTTATGGGTTTTTTTTTTTTTGCTTTTTCCTTTGTGTTTTTTTCTTTTAATGAATTGTTTTTGTTTAATTTATTTTTTTAATATTAATTTTTTTATTTAGTTATCAGATTTTCATGACACGAATCCTGAGTTTGACGAGTTAACTTGAATTTTTTTTTTTTGCTTTTTTTCTTTTTAATTAATTGTAACATATACTAAATGGAATTAGTGTTTGATTGTGAACTGCATAGTGCAGTCCACAGTAAAATACTGATTCTTTTGGTTTTTTGTTTAAGTTGTCTCATTTTTTTTTAACATTTTTTATGCCTTTCGGGATTATTTTTTTGCTTCTTTCTTTGTTTTTTTCTTTTAACAAAATTTTTTGTTTAATTTAATTTAGTTTATTAATATTAAATTTTTTAATTTAGTTATGAGACTTTCATGACACGTTTTCCGGATTTAACGGGTTAACCTGGTTTAACAAGTTAACCCAAAAAAAATTTTTTTTGCTTTTTTTTGCTTTTTAATTAATTTTTTTTTCATTTAGTTTAGTTTGTTAATGCTAATTTTTTTTATATTTAGTTATCAAACTTTCATGACACATATCCCGAGTTTCACGGGTTAACCTGGTTTCACGGGTTAAACTGGTTTCACAGGTGAACCCGGTTAATTATGGGTTGACCGTCAATTTTTTTTGTTTAATTTAGTTTGTTAATGTTAAATTTTTTTATTTAGTTATCAGACTTTCATGACACAGATCCTGGGTTTAACAGGTTAACATGGTTTGACGAGTTAACCCGAATTTTTTTCCTTTTTAATTAATTTTTTTTGTTTGGTTCAGTTTGTTAATTTTCACTTTTTTTTATTTAGTTACCAGAAATTCATGACACGAATCCCGGGTTTAACGGGTTAACCTGTAATTTCTTTTTCTTTTTAAATTTTTTTGGTTTAGTTTAGTTTGTTAATGTTAAATTTCTTTCTATTTAGTTTTTTTTTCTTCTTAGAGGTTTTTTTCTTTTATTTTTTTAATTAATTTTATTTAATTAATTTAGTTTATTAATATTAAATTTTTTGTAAGTAGTTCTCGACTGATGCCTTTAGTTTTTCTTTTTTTTTTTGTTTTTATGTCATTTCACTGTGGACTGCACAATGCAATCCACAGTGAAAAAACTAATACCTTTTGTATTTTTTCTTTTTAATTAATTTTTTTAATTTAATTTAAATTGTTAATGTTAAATTATTTTCTATTTAGTTATCAAATTTTCATGACACGGATTCGGAATTTGACAGGCTAACCTGGTTTGACAAGTTAGCCCGCCTAGTTAATTCTGGGTGAACCCATTAATTTATTTTTTTCTTTTTAATTATCAAACTTTCACGATGCGAATTCAAGGTATGACGGGTTAACCTGATTTAAAAGGTTAACCTAGTTAATTCATATATTTTTTCTTTTTTTTCATTAGTTTTTTTCTTCCTGTTGATTTTTTTTCTTTGTTTTTTTCTTTTTAACTAATCTATTTAATTATCACACTTTTATGACACGACCTTGCAGCCAGAGCCACATTCAATGCTATTGGGTCTGGTATTGCAGTCCAGACACTTTTATGCTAAGGGTTAACCCAAGTTTAATGTTATTATTAATATTATAAATATTACTTTTGGGTCAAGCGTTGCAACCAAACCTAAGACTCTTGGGTATAACTTTGCAAAAAAACCTAACACTTTTAAATCTTGACTTTTTTTGAAATGCAAAAAATAATTGACCCGCGGCATCGCGCGGGGCATTTAACTAGTAAGAGACCTAAAACTAATTACAAAATTGTGCTTAAAAATATGAAATTTAATTAAAATTTAGCTAAGGTTGTATTTAGTAAGATTATAAAAAAAATATAAAGCTAAAAAAAATTAGAATATACTTGTTAAATACACTCTTAGCTACAAAAACATGCGTTTAAAATTTATTTTAAAGACGCGAAGACGTGTTTGCTAAACATGCTTTACGAATTAAAAAATATTTTTTTTTTAATAAATTTTAGTTTTGTCAAAAATAGCCCTCATCCTTAAAAGACCCTTCATGTGGATTGGGCTTTTCAACCTGGCCGAAGGCTGCTAAAACCCAAGCTCTTATAAAGTATTCTTGAGCCCCCTATTATCTTTCAACCCCAAGCCCATTTAAAGACCCAAGCATTAGTATCAGACCACACGAATTTGGTTGAAAAATAAATGGACTTCAAGAAAAAGAAAACACAAACTAGATTTCCATTTTAAAGCCAATAAGGCCTGATCCATAAACAAAAACCTGAGTGCCCCTTTTGTTTTTGGAAGATCAGAACCACAACATCTAAGGACGGGCTCCATGTTCTTCAAAACACACTGCATAATCTCAGAATCCATTCTTTTTAAAGACACCGAACACATTCCATGCCAAACACTCATCATGGAAGTAAGTTCATCGTGCACTCTATCATCTCATGAATCATATGAGTTTACTCCCTAAACAAAAGTTATAAATCAAAATCTGACGCTGTGAGGATTAAACCAGATACTGATGGACTTTCACAAAATGAAGAACAAAAGAGAGACTGCCATGTTTAATACATAGAAAAACAATTGGACCTTGAAACTTGATTTATAACCAATCTACAAGGAAAAAAAGATTTTTGTTCAACTGACCTAAACAAACATTCCTATGAACCTATCCTGAATCAAGTATGGCATGTTTCAAATCATTTCCAAATGAAAGCAAGGAAATCAAAACAAATCAGTGCAAGCCTTCTGAGAAGATTATAACATCCTGATTGTATCGAATTTAGAACAAGAAAATTTCCTTCACGGAGTACCTAGAACTAGCATGAACATGAGTATAGAACCTTCAAAATGATGGAAAAGACTTGACTTTGATTATTCCAGCTGGTGTTCTGAGAATTAGATTTTAGTTCCTCCATGCATCTTGAATATCAACTTGAGAGAAAAAGACCCGAAAAGGGGGATGGTGCTTTGGCTAGTACAAGCTGGTGGTTGAACTTTGTTTTCTCTCTGAAAATGCAAATCCCTCTTATTTCTTTTTCTATTTCCTCTGATTTTGTTCACCTTGAAGGATCCAAATCCAGTGTATGTGTTTGGTATGTTTTATGGGGATTCGGAAAGATGAGAACAGATTTTTATGCACCCCCCTTCCCTTCAACTCAACCTAATATTTGGAAGTTTCTTCAATTCTACCCCTAACTATTTTCAATTGGGTCCTCTGCTTTTTGCATCTTATTCACAATGATCAATGGTTTTAGGATTTTCCAATTCAGTTCTTAATTAACCTTCAAACTTCAAATTTCTTTCAATTAATCTCTTGATTGTATCAATTAGGTTATCCAAAGTTTTATTCGAGTCCCTGATCTTTCAATTATCATAAATTGACTTCAATTAGACCTTTAGAGTTAATTTTTCTTCAATTAAATCCTTAATTAAATTAGTTGAACCCTTTAAAAGTTTAATTAAGCCTTGAAATTTAATTAATTCTTCTAATTTTCTCCAAATTAATTTTCAAACTTAATTTTGCTTCAATTAAATTAATTAAACCCATTAAAAGTTTAATTAAGACCTTGAACTTAATTAGTTTTTTCAGATTTGGTCAAATTGACTTCCAAACTTCACTTTACTTCAATTAAGTCTTTTTTCAACATATTTTGTCAACAATATTCCAATCTGACTATCTTTCTAGCATTTTGATTTATTGTAGTTGAAAAGCTCATCTGTTTTGATATGAAAACCTTCCTTGGTTGGGAGAGAAATCCATTGAGGAGTTTTGATATTAACAAATCAAATGGTGGTTATCCTTATGCGTAAATTTCAAATCAGACCAGATATAGACAAATCAAGGACACAAATATGTTGTAAATCATGGAAGGATCAATAATCTAGCACACTTTGATTATCACTCAAAAACCATGATGTTGTCAAAATAGGTTTCGATTTTAAAACATATTGAAAATATGTTATTGATGCAAATAAACTCTAGATTATTGACTAATAAAGTTGCCCGAAGGAGTGTAAAGAATTGGACCAAAACTAGTTCGAGTCATGGGGCTAAGGTGCTGAAGAATCCAGAAAATACCCAGATATAGAACCAGCAGTTGTCAAATCCAGAACTAACAATTTAGGTGTCTAAAGCATGTTTACTTAGTTATAACAAACTACATTATCATAACTAAGCATATTTCAATCAAAAGAAACAACAAACAACATCAAATCATCTAGATCATATAGGATGTTCCAAATCCAAAAACATAAACTTAAAACAGCCTACATGTTCATACAATATGGATTTAAAATTGATTTTTCGATGCTCATTTTTGTCATGAATAGACCTAGCAAATCCAAGATAAACATCATTGATCACTACAACATTGTTTTATAAAAAAACAACTTAAATAAAAGACTTTTATTACATCTAAGATATATATATATATATATAAACCCTTCAAAAAAC
>Ga0325403_1003316_pt1 | contig 14652 bp, 12 predicted proteins | sample PopdelMetagenome_19_FD_205665 | JGI IMG/M metagenome (GOLD analysis project Ga0325403, IMG submission 205665) | Populus deltoides microbial communities from Bellville, Georgia, United States - Xylem-PdKOR-R4 | ecosystem: Host-associated > Plants > Phyllosphere > Stem > Wood/Secondary xylem...
TTATCTATTATCTTGTTCTATTGTAATTATTACTTGGATTTGGTGGGAATTCAGTGTTCGTTTATGAAGTTCAATCACATTCCATTGTTGTAATCTGAAGTACAAATCAATTAAAAATAAAAATAAAAAAACTAAATTTCTATTCGACTCAATATAAAATAATAAAATTAAAAAATGAATTAATTAACATACATGAAAAAAAAAAACTAGCAATCCCAAGTAAGTTCACCAAACCTGCAATATAAATCATGCAGAAGAGATAACCCAATACAAGATAAAAAAAAATGTAGTTTGATTATAAAACCAAACCTATTCTTAATAGGGAAAATAAAAAAAAAAACCAAACCTAAAAAATGACCCGAGTCAACCCATCAAATTCGCAACTCGGGCAATGAAACAAAGATAACCCCATATAAAGAAAATTAACGAAAATCAAAAAGTTCAATTTGAAAAAAAAAAAAAACTAGTATCAAAGAATAAAATTGAAAAGAAAAACAACATAAAAAAATAAACCCTAAAAAAAGAATGATGTCAACCCGAGTTAACTTTTTCAAACCCATAACTTGAGCCTTGAGACCAGGATCACGCAATCAGGAAAAACAATGAAGCTAAATTTCCAACCAATTTAAGATTGAAGGAAAAAATAGTTAATTTTACAAAAGGACCCAAAACAGAAAAAAAAAAATGAAGAGCAAATTTGCATTTAAAAAAAAATTAAGAGGACAACTTACAAATTTGCATTGAATGATGAAATTGAAAAGAAAATCAATTTTATTAAAGAAAAAAATAATAATGAAAAGAACGAGGATCAAATTTAAAAAAAAAAATGAGAGGACAACCTAAAATTTTAGATTAAAGGATGAAATTGAATGTTTTTTTACAAAACGCCCTATAACAAAAATTAACAATCAAAATAATAAAGACGAAAACTAAAATGATTATAAAATGAGAGGACAACTTTGAATTTTAAATAGAGAAGCGTGAATTCTAAAGGGAGAGAGAGAGATAAGAACGAAAGGGTTGTTGATGACAAACCTCCGCGATTCAAAGGTCACGCGCCACCTCAGATGGAAGATCAGCAGTGAGGCTTCCATAACCACCGTGAAAGAGGGTTTTTGGTTGCTATATGATGTTGCTAGAGCATTGCAGCATCCTTTACTTGCATGCGATAGCCATTCTTAACTTGTTCGTTAACTTTAGTCCCCCCATGTTTGTTTTAGTACCAAATTTGATTCCTGAAGATCTAATTACTCTAAATCAATAAAATTTAGTTTTATTTTGGTAAACCGAGCATCGAAACTTTTCCTCGATGTTGCGAGATCTCTATATCTCAACAACAAAAACAAACCATTAGGTTAATTTTTTTTTAAAAAAGAATCAAATTAAAAAAAAAGTTGAGCAATTGAAAAAAAATATATAATACTCCCCCCCGGCCCATGTAACTTGGTCCTTAATAGGAGGAAATTAAAAGGGATTAATGCTTGATGAAGCCTCAAATTAGGTCCTCAAAGCTCTAATTGGTCTAAACTAATACAATTGAATTCTATTTTTCTAAACTGAGCATCAATTGAGAAACAAAATATTTTTTTGACACCTTGCAATCATTATACACAGGCATACAAAATAATTCGCAAAGCCCAAATCCAAATTATTGCAACGTCAAAGGACCAAATCAAAAAAATAATTGAAGAAAAAAAACATAAAACACCAAAGGATAAAAAATTAAGAAGAAATCACCATAGATTATTGCTGTAATCCACAATGATCTCTTTTTTGGGTTACAATAACTTCTCTCTTGGGTTACAGTAACTTCAAGAGGAGATTTAGTTCTTTTAAAATTTTAATATGCATGCAATGAATTATATTTTAAGTGAATTTCAATAAATTTAATAGTTTTCTGCAAATGACTTGTGCATGCAATGTACTTATTTGATTAAGCAATTATTTTGTGCTCTGGATGTCGCTTTATAAGAATCAAGTATTTAGATAATGAAGGCTAAATGTTTGTTTATTTACAAATTCTTAGCTATGTTTTTCATTCCGGTTATTAAACATCATTTCATTGATTTCTCAAACATTACAAATATGAATACATATTTCATTCCCAACTCTTTTGTATGTTTTTGTTAATAAAAGTAACTATCAAAGACATAATGTAAGAATTTTGTATGTTTTTGTTCATGCTTTCATTAAATTAAAAGAATGTACATTGGTTTCTAACATGTAACCATGAAGTTCTGATGCATGTTGAGGTTTTAACTTTTAAGAGGTTAATATTAAGTGATTAAGTATGTTCTTTACAAAGTATATATATCTTGTAGTCAATTTTAAATGCGATATAGACATTGTTCAAATTAAAACATATTTATTATTAATAAAGGGATAAAGAGTTTATTTGTCTTTAGTATTCATTTGTGTTTGATTAATATTTGATTAATTAATCTAGAATAAAGATAATATTCTTATGAAAAAAATGTTTTTTTTTTAATTATAAAGTTGTTATAATTATGAGATTTTTATTGCATTAAAACATTGTTCTTAAATGTTCCTTGTCGATGCTCTATTAAAATTATACATTAATTAGAGATGTTGAGACTAATACATATTATGTTATTTCCTTAACGAAAGGCATCAATTGTTCTCATAAGCTAAGGTATAAATAATACTTGGAACTAGTAAGTAGGTGCTTGTCATATGACATATACATTGAATTGGCATGCATGAAGATTCTATGTGGAGAGATCACATGTGTCTATAAAGAGGCTCATTTGATAATTGTATAAGTGATTCTTAGACTCGAGATCACTAAGTTATCTTATATAGGGAATGTTATACTTTGATCATGATTACACATTGTTATAATCAAGGGTAACAAACATGTATATATTGGATATGATATGAACTATATAAAGGTATTTGAGTTATCAAGAGAGGATTTATCACTTTAAGTGAATTAGATATAATGTTCTATATGTTTCTCAAATAGTACTGATTGTGAAGTCCTTGCGCAAGGTGGAATGATTTTTGAAAAGAGTCTAAAATCTTATCAAAATGATCAATGACCATGATATTAAGAACAAAAATGATTTGATAGAGCTAGCATATCCTATTCTATAATGTCTAAATCAAAACATTCTTGATGAAGGGATAATAGTTACATTGAGAAATTGAAGGGATAATAGTTACATTGAGAAATTGATCACTGAAAGATTAAGTCAAACCACTTATGACTTTCCTAATATTTGAGGGATCATAACACGTTACTAAACATTGTACTTGATATTCAAATATAAATCAGTAAATTTATTAAATTAATAATAAGTTTAATTATTTAGTTTATTTAATCCTATTTGATGCAAACCTCGTGATCATATGGCTATGCAACCCATAAAAATTGAGATTTGATCTTGGAAAGCCGAAAGAGGTCTGATAGGAGTGTGACACAATGAAAACTTGTCTCAAGGCACTAGCATTATTTGAATGAAGTCGAATGATCCTATGAAACTAGTAATCTTTGATAAGTCAGATTCAATTTGTTCAAGAACTAAAGAATGCAAGAAGCTCTCTTACACGTTAAAACTAAAAAGTTCAAAAGTATTATTCATCAATGTCGTCGAAATTTAGGCTTACATATAGTTAAATAGTTCTAAAAAATTAACCCTAATGGATATACTCTTGTGAGCTAAATTGACTTACATATAAAAAATGACCTACAACCTTTACTGGTAAGTCCAAACCCTGATCCAAACAAGTCTTGGATCCTAATTAAAAACAAAGTATTAATTAAGCTCAAACAAGCCTTGAGCTATAACTAACAAAATAAAAATAAATCATACAAGTCCTAAGTCTTTATTTATTATGAGAGGAGAAGAAGAAAAGAAAACATTGTAGGTCAGATACAAGACTTATTTATAGCCTATAATGTTGCCTAATAATCCTAGGAACTAAAGGAGAAGTTGTCGCCCCTTTGGTTTCCAAGTTAGAATAAGATTCTGATCTCAACCTTGTGTTTGTTTTTTTGAAAGGAAAAGGATGCTGCCTTTAATGCTCCTCTTTGCCACCTCTTGGTATCCTTTCAATATTAGAAAACACAATTAAGTTGATAAATTATTCTCCTTGCACAACAAGGAGATTGTGTTGGCCATGTGTTTTCTAAATAAGCTTGGATTCCATTGTTTCCTCTACTATGTTTTCTCCTAACCTAACAAGATAATAAAATAAAAATAATGAAATCTAATCTTTAAAAGAAACAATCAATGTTTCCACACATAATAAGAAATCCAATACTACTTAGGACTTCACAAAACATATGGAAACATCACATAACAAGGATGGTCAAAACTTATACAAAATTGGCAGCCTTGTTGTCAAAACTTCATGGCCCAAATAAGGGTGGATTGGGACCCTTTTTCATATGGATTAAATGTACTAAGACATCCTCTTGATGCTATAAAGGATTCACAAGTTTAGCCTTAGCCGAAACATGCACAATCAGTTCATACAATGCTTCTTTCAATGCCTTTATTTTGGACCTTGTGATGGGCTCATTTAACACGTGTAATGGGTCCTTGATGTTCACAGGATGATCCACATCATCCCCTCTCTCCTCAAAAGGATTCGATATTGAATCAAAACTTGTGTCAAACAAAGTAATATCAGCAACATTAAAAGTAACACTAACACCATACTTACTTAGAAGATCAACTTTATAGACATTGTCATTAATTCTCTTTAAAACTTAAAATGGACCATCATCATGAGGCTATAACTTTGACTTCTTATGGTTGGGAAATCATTCCTTACACATGTGCACCCAAACCTAATCACCAAGTTGGAAAACAATTTGTTTATGCCCTTTATTTGCTTTAGAAGTGTTCAACTTGTTTCTTTTCTCTATTTGCAGTCGAAATTCCTCATGAAGTTGTCTGACCATCTTTGCCTTCTTTTCACCATCTTAACTTACCCTTTCTTCCAAAGGTAAATGAATTAAGTCCATAGTTATTGGTGGATTAAACTCATAAACAATTTTAAAAGGAAAAAAATCAATGGTCGAATGCACAATTCTATTATAAGCAAACTCAACAAAAGACAAGCATTTTCCCCAACTTTTCAGATTCTTTTGAATAACAACATGTAAAAGTAGGGATAAATTTCTATTCACTACCTTAGTTTTCCTATTTGTTTAAGGATGACAAGTTGAATAAGAGTTTAGTTCTTAACTTTCCCAATAAAATCTTCCAAAAGTAGCTAAGGAATTTAACATCTTGATCTGAAACTATATTCCTAGGAATGTCATATAAACGTACAATCTCCTTAAAAAAACAAGTCTGCAATATGAGATGCATCATCAGTCTTATAGGATACAATGAAATGTGTCATCTTAAAATACCAATCAACCACAACAAAAATAGAATCTCTACCTTTCTTTAACCTATGTAAATCTAAAACAAAGTTCATAAAAAAATTTGTCCAAGGTTCAGTGGGTACAGGTAATGGTGTATACAGTCCATGTGGTTATACTCTAGATTTTTCCTTTCTATAAGCATTGCATTATTCATAGATTCATTGCACATTCTTTTTTATCTTTGGCCAATATAAATGTTCATGCAATACATTCAAAGTTTTTGCAACCTCAAAATGACCCATTAAACCACTTTTATGTGCTTCACAAATAAGCAATTCATGCAAAGAAGTAGCAGGAACACAATCGATTCTCTTTGAATAAGTAACCATCTATCAAATAAAACTTACCAAAAGATGAAGGTCCACATGCATTAAATATTTTGAAAAATTTAGAATCATTAGCATACAATGCCTTCACATATTCAAAGCTTAGCAATCTAGTACTTATAACATTTAAAAGAACATTTATGAGTGAAAGAGCATCAACCATTATGTTCTCTTTACCTTTTTTATACTTTATTATGTAAGAAAAGGTCTCAATGAATTCAACCCATTTTGCATGTTTTTTATTCAACTTACGTTGTTCTTTCAGATGTTTCAAGGACTCTATAGATTAGAAACTCCTTTGGCCACAAGTAATATTGTTATATCTCAAGTGTTCTTACCAAAGCATACAGTTCTTTGTCATAAGTGAGATAGTTCAAAGTCGCTCCACTTAACTTCTCACTAAAATAAGCAATAATTCATATTCTACATTCATCAAATTCAATTTCAAATGCTTTTGTAAAATCAAGTAAAGCTAAAACAGGTGCAGAACATAATTTTTCTTTCAAAAAAGCAAAAGTCTATTCTTGTTCCTCCCCTTATTTAAACCCAACTGACTTTTTAACAACTTCATTTAAGGGTGTAGCTAATATATTGAAATCTTCCATAAAAAAAACCTATAAAAATTAACTACTCCTTACCTCACTTATTGATTTTGGTGTAGGTCAATCCTGAATGGCCTTAACTTTTTCCTCATACATCTTGATACCCTATGTAGTTACAACATAACCAAGAAACATAATTTTATCTACGCTAAAAGTACACTTCTTAAGATTAGAATACAATTTTGCATTGCACAATAAACTAAGTATATTACGCAAATAATCAAGATGTTAATTTAAGTTTTTACTACATATTAGAATGTCGTCAAATACACAACCATAAACTTACCTATAAATGCATGAAATACATGATTCATTAAACACATAAACATACTAGGTGCAATTATAAGTTCAAAAGACATGACTAACCATTTATATAAACCATACTTAGTCTTAAATGTAGTTTTCCACTCATCACCTTATTTCATCTTGATCCAGTGGTACCTATTTTTCAGATAAATTTTAGAGAAAATACATGATCCATGTAACTTATCTATCATGTCATCAAGCCTAGGAATAAGATGTCTATACTTTATTGTTATATTGTTGATGGCTTGACAATCAGCACACATCCTTCATATTTCATCCTTCTTAAGCATAAATAACACTAGTACAACACATGGGCTCATACTCTCATGAAAGTAACCCTTCTCCATCAGCTTATCAACTTACCTTTGAAGCTCCTTTATCTCTTCAGGATTGCTTCTATAGGCTGGTCGATTAGGAATTATAGCCTCAGGTACAAGATCAATCTGATGTTTTATTCCCCTCAAGGGTGGTAATCCTCTAGGGATATCTTTAAGGATCACATCTTTAAACTTCTATGAAAAAGAAATAGCAACACTAGGCACAACATGATCAAGATCGTTAGTATTAAAGTAGTCTTATTTGTACACAACCAAAATCATTGACTTGTTAATGAAAAATACATATCTGACCTTACCCTCTCTAGCATAAAAATTTGGTTATTTCTTTGGTTTTTTTCCACATAATTCTCGTCACACTTTTTGACTTTCTTCACTCCTATTGTCTTACATCCACTCTCAGCTGGTTTTGGGTGTTTTTAGGTAGTGGCTAAATATTCTGATTTGTTTGAAGTGTTGGCTGAATGTTTGTTTGTATTTGGATGGGTGGCCAAATAGGTTGTAGTAGTTTTTTAGGTTTTGGCCAAACTTGTTGGTATTCTCTCCCTTTGTTCCTCACCTTAATTTTCTCTCCTCGTAGCATTGTGCTCACTTTTTAGCTTTATTTGATCATTATACACCTGTTTGGGTGTAAGAGGTACAAGAGTGATGATTTTGCCATCTTTTACAACGGTATACCTATTTTTAACCCCATTATGACTTGCATTCCTATCATATTGCCATCATCTCCCCAATAAGATGTGACTTGCTTGCATTGGTATAACATCACATAGAACTTTATCAATATATTTCCTAATTGAAAATGGAACCACAACCTTGTTTTATACATTGCATCGCATATGAAAGATGTTTTCCCTTTATTGATCACTATCATATTTTTTTACCTGAACTAGAAATGTGCACCTTATAACCAAGGACTCCTCAACAAGTAACACCAATCCATCCTTAGTACAATCCTTCAATGGTGAAATGTCTTCAAAATCTGATTTGTCACTCTCAAACTCCATATCACCATTCTCTCTCATCACCATTACCTTTTTATTTGGACACCCTGAAGCGTAATGTCCAAGCCCCTGACAACTAAAACGTTTAACATCTTAAGTATGTTTTGGTTAAGATTTAGATTTACCTTTGAAACCTATAAAGGTTTCCACTTTAGCTTTAAATAGTTTAGCTTTAGTAAGGACAAAAGGCTTTGGTTGGGCAACCTTCTCTCCCCCATGATTCAGCCTTCATGCCAATAAAGATGGAGTTGAATTGGTCTGAAAACATGTGTTGCCCCTTCTCTTTATTTGCCTCTCCACCTTTGTCGCCATGAGGATCATATCCTCTAACTCCATGTAATGTTGTAATTCCACTACATTCATAATCTCCATATTCAGTCCATTAAGAAATCTAGCCATCATGGCCTCCATATCCTCAATTATATTGGCATAAATCATCGCGATCTTTATTTCCTTATAATACTCATCCACTGACTTAGAACCGTGATGCACACTTTGTAATTTTAAATACAAATCTCTATAATAATGATTAGGCACAAATCGCCTCCTCATCAACATTTTCATCTACTCTCACAACGCTATTGACCTTTGTCTATTCCTTCTCCTACCAATCACATTCTGATCCCACCAAATCAATGCATATTCTGTAAATTCAATGACTACCAATTTCACCTTCCTCGCCTCCAAATAGCTTCGATAATAAAAAATTCAATCCACCTTTTTTTTGCGCTCCAAATACACTTGAGATCATTTTTACCTTGAAAACTGAGTATTTTCATCTTAATATCATCCAAATCACCATCTACATCATCATGTCCATCGAAGTTATGAAAATTTCTCTTCTAGCTAAATTGACACCTAGTTCTATTCCTAAAATCCCTTTGGTTTGTAGGTTTTTGAAAACCTCCCCTATGGCCTATGGTCTCACCCTTAAAACCTTTATCACCAAAATCATCAACGTCCTTCTTAAAATCCATATAATCAACTCACGTTGGCCTTTCGACCCTAATTTCATTGTTCGATTTCGGATCAGTTCCAACCTTCCTTATATATTGGGTATTATACCAATTTCATTGCCATATTTCTCCACCTTCTCAAGTCTATCACAAACGTTCCTCATCACAAAATTCACCCTCTCCATCATCTTTATCAAGGCTTGAATTTGAAACTTTACATCACCCTCGGGAGGGGTTGGTGTGTTATTCTAATCTGACATGATTATACCTGTAAAAAACTAGTTAGTGGTATAAAAAAATTCCTCACGTCGCTCTTGTTTCCCTCAAAATTAGACTTTTCACTCTAATAAACTTACTATGTCTTTTACCTCACAACTTGCTTTCTTTCGAAACTGAAAATCCAACCAATCAAAGTTAGAGGCTTTTGCAACACATTCAAATTATGAATATAGCCTTAAGAATTAATAAATATACTAACAAGCAAAGCAAACCAAAACAACAATTATGATTTTGCGAGTAGTAGTGCAAATTCATGCGAATTGTGGACGAAACGAAGACGCGAAAGAAAATAGAAATGAAAATTAATGAAGACACTTAATTGACTCCTAAATAACCCTAATATAACATAAACAAACTAATTTTGTCAAGATAATTAGTAGACAAACATGTTTTGGAAATTGATATAAATTTGACCTATTACGTAATTTTAAAGCATTGGAATTGAAAAAAAAACTAAGAATATCAAAATGACCTTAAATTAAATATGTAGTATCCCGGTACCCAACAAACTATATATCTCAGTTTATAGTTTGTTATCTTATGTCTAGGTAACGAAACCTGTGTATGATGAGTTTGCGGCAAAATTAAACCCTAAATTGAAACCTCAAGAAAAAGATATCAAAACAATCCCATATTTAATATATAGTGTGATTTCACCCCTAGTAGTAAATATATGAAATTTCAATTAATCACATCCTTCAAATTCAAAGCTCGCATTCTGCCAATGTTGACCTTTGTCCATTAAAAATTCAATATCTGGATCTGTAGATATCCAATTTATGCAAACTCAATTGTTTTGGATTCCTGACTCAAATGGCTACAAACGCTCCAAATTTCAGCCAAAACCGATGTCATATGAGGGAGATATGAGTTTTCAAAGATGACAACTGAATTCTGCCAGCAAACAGGTTTCGTGAAGAAACGAATCCAAATTACATCCCGAAGCATCAAAACCGACATCCAAGTTTTAATTTCAGCAATTTAGCTCCTCAAGTAAATCAATCCAGAAGGTCAAGGAAGGCAGCCACCAACCTCAAGCCACCAACCTCAAACCACCAACCACAAACCAGCTGCCAGCCACCAGCCACCAGCTGCCTTCACACTACCACCATCTCTTGATGTTCACACTTGAACTTTGATTTTTCTTACTTACAATTTGTGTATAAATAGGCAGCTAAGTTCATGATATTAGAAGAGCCAAGAGAGAGGGAGAGAGAGTGCAGTAGAATCAAAGAAAGAAGGGTGGCAGCCATAAGAGAAGAAACACAAACTCTCCCTTCTACAAATCAGAAATCATGTATTCTTTCATCTTTAGGAGTAGTTGTTCAATAGATATGCAAGGCTAAGCTCGTTTTCTTGGTTGCAAGGACGCAAACACCTTCAGATTTCAAGAACTGTGAGATTTATTCTTCCATTTATTTTTGGTTTGTATTATGAATGAGTATGTTTGTTTTCCTATGCATATTTCATATGATTGTTTATCTTAATTGCTAGAGCGGACTCTAAGTTATTATTGTGAACAATCTATTGCTAAGTTTGATATCAAAACCGGAGTTGTGATATATAAACTTGTGAAGCAACTAAGCTTGGTAATTGTAGCGGAACTACGTTATTAAACTTAGGGAGAACAGTCGATCAAAGCAACACAAGCTGACAACTTGGTTGTTAAGATTAATGAATTTATCTAGATCTTAAGGCTGCCATTGGATTAAATCATTAGTGCGGACACTGTGATTATTTGTTGGTTAGGGTTAGTTATACGGCGAATCCGTTAATTAACCAATGTTAAGAAAAGATAAAAAATTCAGAATAAAAGCTGAAGTTTCGTTTCAAGGATCGGTTCTGATTTCTGTAGGTGGATGTGTGCTTGCAACCAAGGTTTGTTTTCTTGATATATTTCAGTTTCAATTGATTTTGTTTGCTAGTTTAATTTCTTCCATAGTTTAGATCATCACAAATCAAAATTCCCTAATTGCATAACATATAGCATAAAAATCTGAACTAAACCTTCCTCGTGGGATCGACCCCTTGCTTGCTCTATACTATCTTGTGTGTTTTAAGCTAGGGTAATTAATTTGTGCGACCGCGACATCGCAACAAAGATTTATTGGTCAAAAACTAAATTAGAATAATTAATCAATTGTGACTTGATTGTATATAAGTTTTAGAAATTAAGAATTAAAATGTAATTAATATAGGGTATCACAATTCTAGATCTCAAAAAATCAAGTAGGGACTTGATTGAATAAGTTTTTAAAACTATCCTAAAATAATATATGTAATATTATTTATAGGGCAAATTGATAATTCGCTATTTATAGAGTTTTTATATTTCTATTTAAATAAATAGAATGTTATACCATATATTTTATGAGAAAAGTATGTTATAGAACATACAGTATGAGCGGTACAAATGTTACAAAATATATGGTACAAAGAAACATCTAAAATAGAAAAAAAAAAAAGAATTAGCACTCAAAGACATAGAAATATCTCTCTCCTAAAAAGGGTTTTAGTAAATTTCTCGTTAGTAATTTGTATGAATTACTATTATAGACAGGATATTTGGATGACTTATGGTTTGTTACAACCTAACTTTAAATAAGTTGATCAAACCTCGAAAAGAAGATATAATCTTCAGGTAATCTTTGTATAAAGATTAAACGATCCTAAATTGTCTAACATGATTCTAGTATCTTCCAAAGAATATTTTAAATTACTGTTTTCACTACGTCTAAGTGTTTTGGAAACTCAACACCTTACAACTCAATTAGCATCCATTCCCCAAAGTCTTTTTGTTATAAAGAAAAAGTGATTTTAGGGATTTGAATTCATTCAAAGAAAACAAAATGGCATGTCCTATGTTTTATATTTCTCTTCACTTTTGTTAAAGATATTTTTGGCAATTTAAAATAAATTCAAATTCAAAGGAGTGGGTTTCCAACCACTGTAGCATACATTTGATGAGTACTTATCTAATAAAAATGGTTTTTTTTACTTTTCTTCTCTGTAGATACTAGTTCAAGTTTTATTTAGAATATGCCTAGTTTGATTCCTTGTCTTATTAGAGTAGATCAATTTTTTAACGCAAAAAGACTTTGGAATTATTAACATTTTTTTCTATTATTAAGAAAAATTCTAACTATGAACTAAAAAGTTGATATGTGTGTTCATTTAAATAAATCAAGAATTATATATTCTAATAAATAATAATAAATCTGTTGATTTCAACAGAAAATTGAGTTGAGAAGTTGAGATCATGTATATTAAGATATCTGATCTCATGTTACGGGGAGCTTTTTAATTGTTTTTTTAGAACATAGATAATTTAAACTTTATTGAAAAAACCAATTCTTGCATAATTCTTGTTTTTCTTATTAATATATGTTTTCAATAAAAAAAAATATATTTTTTTTTTCATGGATTCTTCATTTGATAAAAAATATATTTTTATGTTATTGAATGAGCACGTTATTATCAAGATTCTGCATATCATTCTAATACATAATTATCCATAAAGCAATCTATAATATTATTGTAAAAAGAATTTATTCTTCTTCAAAATAACAATATGTTCCTTCATATCATAGTTAGTAAACTTGAGCTAGGTAAACATGACCTCATCAAGATCCATTGAATGTGAGTGGTGGCCTTTAAACATATTTCATAACATAACCAAATGATATGGGTCAAAGCCTGAATTATAATATATCATTTTTTCAGGTTCAACACCTGTATTCTAAGAGTCAGTATTAGGCTTGTTAGTGGGCCATATTTCAAATCAATGTCCTAAGTTATAGTAGTTATTTTCACCTTCAATAAGCAAACACCCATTTATTAGTTTATGCATACCTTTAGCATATAAGCACAATAAACATCTTTTATCATTAAAAACAAACATGAAGCAACTTATCTTAGATAAGATATTTTATGGTGATTTTCATCTTTTCTTTAATATAACCAATTCCTTACCTAAAACCTCTAAAACACTAGTTAGGGTTTATAGTTACCACAAAACTAGGTGGACTTCTTTTCTTTTCTTTTACTATTTTTACATATAGTTCGCTGACATATCCGTTATAACATGATTCACACAATTCAATAATAAATAGCAATTTAAAATTAATTTGTACATTAAACAATTTTTTTTCTATTTATATTCAAATAAATTTTATAAATTCCATTCAAATATCTACTAACATATTCTAAAATAGACTTAGCTATAATAGTTAGCCATTGTTTTTTCCCATATCATTGTCCCTAGTTAAATAGCTTTTTATTCTAGCAAAATGAACAGTGCTTGCTATATGTAGCAAGCACTGTAGCACTCCTCAATAAATGAGGAGGGAAAATGTGTGAAGGGAAAATATAGCGAGTTGGTCGCGAGAAAAAAAAGTTGGGTTTAAATTTTGATCTAGAGATGGAGAATCTACTAGAATTGAGTCTTGATCCTTTTTCTTTTTAGGTGATTTTGGTGTTGGAAAATCCAATTTTTTGTCAAGATTTACAAAAACACATGTATTCAATTTGGAATCCAAATTCACCATTGATTTTGAATTTGCCACTTGTAGTTGTTAAGGCTTAGATCTGGGGCACTACTGGCCAAGAAAAGTCTAATATTTTCTTTCTTTCTTCGTTCATCTAAATCATGGATATTTCTAGTATTTTTAATATGGTATTTGTCTTTTTTTTTTAATTTGCATTTAGGTCTATCAAATTTTGATAAGATAACCAAATTTTATTGGGTTTAATTCCTTCGTTCATTTTGGTTTGGTGTAGTAATTTCTTATTTAGGATCTGCAATTAATGTTTTAAACAAATATAGGAATTTTAAAGAAGTTTGTGAGATTATATGAAAATATCTATTAAATAAGGCACTCTTTGAGTTCTCTAATGGTAAAAATATGGTTACAAAATGGTTGGAAAGAATTTGCTGAGCATTACTCATTAACCCTCGAGTCCTTGTTGATTTTTGAATATAAGAATAATTGTCATTTTCTTGTTCTTATATTAGACAAGACTGCTATGGAAATAGACTATTCATTTGGCATCTCCACTGTGTTTCTTTTGAAGAATTTATCAACCAAGCTTGTGATTATGACTATTTACATCATTTCTAATTGAAGAATCATGTTTTTTTCTTAGATTTTACTTGTCATCATTACATAAGAAATTTGTTTTCCTTTATTGTTAGTGATTCATGGGATTTGTTGATGGAGCAATTCACAATCTATTGTATTGATTAATTTCCTCTTTGGTTAAGTAGATAGCATAATAAGTTATGTAAATAAATTCTTGCGTGTTGAACTTTTGACACGACCAAAAGATTGATGTCTTCTCCCAAGTGCAGGAGTGTCGAAGTAATAAATAACCCGGCAAGACCGGGGTCGAACCACAGAGAGGTTAATTGTATAAATTATAGTTAACAGCAACACAATAA
>Ga0325403_1003317_pt1 | contig 14652 bp, 14 predicted proteins | sample PopdelMetagenome_19_FD_205665 | JGI IMG/M metagenome (GOLD analysis project Ga0325403, IMG submission 205665) | Populus deltoides microbial communities from Bellville, Georgia, United States - Xylem-PdKOR-R4 | ecosystem: Host-associated > Plants > Phyllosphere > Stem > Wood/Secondary xylem...
GTATTTGAGAGGAAAGGGAAAACAAGGTTTCCAACGTGAAGGCTCGCTTATTGTAGAATTAGATGTTTGTGTTTCTTGTTCTTGGTATGAATTGATGGATGAGAAAGCCATTTATAGGAAAAGAAATGGGGTAATTTGGTAAGCATCCATTTTAAGTGGCAGGTTCGAGAGGCTTCAAGACAAGGGAAGATGGAGAGTAGCGATCTTTCTGGAACTGGCAAGGGATTTTGATGTGCAAGCAATGTTCATTCTGGAATGGGCCAGATAGCCCACTGCACTGAGGGACATTTTTGGGTATGAGCATGAAGGGTACGAAGGATACAGTCTTGTTCTAGAGAAGTCTTTGTGCGTCGACCAATGATTAAGGGCAAATTTAGTTTCCCGTAGGGTCCACTAATTAAGATAAGTGGTTCTTACCGCTGTTTGTATTGCATAAGTTGGTTTTTCAAAAACAATTTTTATTAAAATATATTAAAATAATAATTTTTATCTTTTAAAATTTATTTTTAATATCATTATCCATTTAATAAAAAAAAATTAAGAATTTTCATAACACCAACAACATGCACCTAAAAACGACGTGTGCTCTAGTAACAGGTTCAATTAATATCAGATGCGGGATTGGTATGGCATAAAGTCCAATTGTCTCCAAGCTTCGAGTGTCTTCTGCGAAGTTCTGGGCCGTAAGGATGTATTTCATTTGTTTTCTCGGAGTAGAATCGGATATTTGAGTATCAGAGGCCAGAATCTAAGTGGAAAAAAAAAGGATATGAATGAAGATTAAACTGAACTAATAACACGTTGATTAGGGTTGAAATATGAACATTGTTAATTACGTGGCAAAAAATGGAATGTTAGTCTTTTGAAATCGTCAACTTCGAAACATGGGGAAATTTTAAAATTTTCGAAACTTTGCCCAGAAGCACGGCGTCAATCTAGCTCTCCAGGAATTTGTAGGGAATGAAAGAATTAATATGGAAGGGATTCAGAGATTTGGCTCCGTTTTTTTCTTTTCCTACATTCAACTAGTATACAAAACTAACTAAATTAAGGAACGGAAGATTTTTAAAAAAAAAAAGAAAAAAGAAATAAAGATCTCTAGCTGGTACGTGCTTTAAATTAATATTGTAATTCAATATAAGCAGACCATAATTGAAAGAGAAACATCCAATTCAGTGTATTTTTCTCATGTTTGAAAAAGAGGAGGGACGATTATTACAGGCAACGTGGACTGTATAGGCAAACATTTTTAACATTTTTATTATATGGGTCTCGGACCAATAATATCAAGAAGTTTTTCTAAACTTTGGGTCATGAATCCAGTATAAATCCGACCACATCAAAATCGAGGTTCGGCTTCTATTGTACTGATCCATCGAATTGAAATGAGACATTTTTGGATTACCCTCGATGAAATCTGTGAGCAACCCATTTATAAATACACGGATGAGAGTAGATGGGCCTCTTTTATCTAGCCCATGAAGGTCTTTCTCGTTTCTTCCTCTAAGTGTGTGTTTGGTATTGCGGTAGCTGTTATGGTTGTGATTTGAAAAAAGTTGTTTTATAAAAAGCACTTTTAGTTGAGGTTAGTTTTAAAAAATAGGTGTTTGGTTAAAACTGTGGTTAGAATTGAGGTTGAACAAAAAGTAGTTTAATGTGTTTGGTTAAAAATGCTTTTGAAATTGAGGTTATAAAATAATTTAAAAAATTATATATTAACATTGATGGTTTTTAATTTAAATGTTATAGATTTAACTATTGTTATTACATCATAAAATAAATAATACTTTATATAAAATATTTTTTATTGTTCCATTATAATATCTACAATTCCATCACATATGAAACACATCCGACAAAGATTACAGTTTTTTTGGTTTCTTAAGCACGCAACAACATCAGATAAAATATAATTAGGAACAAAATTGAAATTACGATCAAATTCTGCAAATGTTACGTCATCAATCGATCTTTGTTTAATTTATGTAGTTTTATTGAATAATATTAAACACTAGTTTTTTGAATAAAATACAATTAAAAAATAAAAAATAATTTTTATTTTTTATTTTACTAGTCAAACCTATTTAAATACATTTTAAATTTTAAACCGGAACTGGTTCAGCGGGAATAACACAGCATGCGAACAGTGCAGCAATCTGCACTCTTCCTGCTAATTAATTAGGAACAGTGCAGCAGCATGCTGCACTGTTCATGCTAATTAATTAGCAGGATGTGCGCATGCCAGGAACGCGACGAGAAAAGCAGAAAATTTCTGCTTCAGCGAAATAACGTTTTCGACGCAGTTAATAGTAGGGCCCATGTACAAAAATCACGGTTAATTTTCTAACCAAACACTAGATTTTTACTGTTATACATAAAATGCAGTTATAAACGCGTAGACAAACGGAGCCATAGTAGGGGCCGTGAGTTCGAGTATAGTAACCGGAGCCCAACAACCAAGAAACCTAGGCTCCGGCTACTGCCCGAGACCAACTCCCTAAAAGGCACGGGCTCGGGCAAAAAACTCGAGTCCATGCAAGGTGCATGTCTATGCTAAGCGTGCTATCATGCTTGGCTTGTTGGGCATGTATCCTAGCACCCTTGTGAGCTTGGGCTCGAGACATGCTTAAGTATAAGCATTGTGTCTAAATCTATTTCTCATTTCTAATGGGCTCAAACCTAACATTCATTAGGGATTGTCTTTCTGTATTTTATATCGATTCAATACGTATTATTTTGAATAGAATACAACTTAAAATATTATAAATATGAAATTACACTTCATCCCTTTCTCTCCACAAAATAATAAGATTCATGAGCTATAAATATATCATAAATCTATCAAATCAAAGGTTCACAATCTCTTCATTCTCCACTACATATACATTTTCAGAGCATCTCTCTTTAGAATGTTATTGTAATTTTTTTTTTATAAATTTACTGACTTTACTATTGAAGTGTCTCTACATCTATAATTTTTTTTTTTAAGGTACTAGTTACCGGTCACCTAACTTTTTAGACATTACCTATTATTTATCAGCAATCTTTTAAATTTTTCATATCAAGTCACCATATATCTTGACTTTAAAAAATATATTAATTTGCTTAAAATAAAAAATTATTCAATTATCCAACGGATGAACTTCGTTTCTAAACATCTTCAATTCTCATAAGATATAGATGACCTTGTAGTTCTGCTATGAGAAGAAGTCCCATTCGGTTAAAACTCCTTAACATTCTCTCTCAAAAGCTTACAGGAAAAACTGCAGCATGAAGCTCGTCTTTCGAAGAGAGAAACCAAGATGTCAAGAGTGCTTTAATGAAGACATAAACTAGATGTCAAGAGTGCTTTAATTGAACACATAAGCTATCTGATTAGTAGTAAGAATAAACCGAGCCTCTAGATCCTCCTTGGCAATTTTTTCACGAAGAAAAGAAAAATCAACTCAACATGGTTAGTTCATACATGAAAGAATGGAATATGGCTTGATTAAGTTGTGCTTGTAATATCACACCAAAATAGCGGAGATCGCAATAGAGTAACCTTTAATTCTCTCAACCATGTTAGTGCAGCTGTTGCATCATTTAGAGCTTAATTTGTACTCTGACCCAGTAGACAAACGAGCTACAGTTCTGTCTCTTACTCGGTAGATGAACTGGCTACAGTTCTTTGCTTTTCTGACTTCCAAGGTACCAAATTATCTTCCAAGAAAATTGCGTATCCTCTTATAGATTTTATACTCCATGAAAATGAAAATGTAAATGCAAACCTTGCATTGATGACTGAGTTGCAAGGGAGGCAGTCAAACCCTATGTTGTGTTGGATTTTCCAGCCTTTTCAGGGAGAGTACGGAGTGTTACAGTTCTGCTAGATTGTGAGGTTCTGCTAGGAGTGGAACAGGGAAGATTCGGATCATGTCGTGTTCTCTTATGAACACGACCCGTCATTTTCGTTAAATCATTGAATTCAAATTCAAATTGAATGATCATAATTTGGGGTATAAAAAAATGGAAACAATATAATTCATTTCGTGTATTTCTCTCATTCAATCCAAAACATTAATTGAACTCAAAACCAATTATGAAATTTGAAACATGATCGTTTATATTTCTTTAAGAGCACGATCCAAATCCTGTGAATCTGCTTCTCACGTTGCTGGACGTGTCTTATAAAAATGGGTTCAAAGAAATTTAACTAGCTCTGCCGCTTCATCCAATTAAGATCATGAGAACTATAAAATTTTATTCCCTAAAATATTATTGTGTTGATTCTGTATGAGAATTAATTATTTTCTTTTGGGAGCAGGACTATTTTGTATGCTCATGAAAGAGCTCAGACGTAGGATTACCCGGATAAACATTAAATCTCCAGCTTACAGCATCATATACATGGGAATTCACTCTTCATCTCTGCCTCTGCCCCTGTTCAGATTGCTTTCTATAACCCCACCAACATCACATTAATCAACTTAAGAAGACTATGATAATTGATAAGAGATGAAATTTCTAGTTTGATTTCCATCATTAATCTCAAAAACCTAAAATATAAAATAATATGCAACCTTCAAAAATTGTTTAGAAAAAAGAAAAGAGTATAAACAGAACATTCTTTCTTAACAAAAACCGACTTCATTAGTGGACGAGACTCGCTGAAGGGAATATTGAGAATCTCTAACCCAACTAATAGAAACAAATAAAATCCGGTATCTCTTGTTCATGATAAACAGGTACAATCGGTAGATAATTTGGAGGATTCTCTGCGGAAGAAGTTGCTCTGAAATGAGAGGTCTCGTGATTTCCTTGAGAATTGATGTTCACGTCTTCCTCAAAAATCTCCCATTTGTCTGTTACTATTGTCTTCAATCTACTGTTTGGTTCTTTCTCTTCAACAATGGCAACATCTTCTTTCACCACTATTGCTTTATTATCATCCTCATCATTAACATTTTTGTAACTTTTCGCTTCAGGAACTCCGTTGATTATACGCTCAAGATCTTTGATATCTGCTTCTGGGATCTGTGTGACTTTAGGAACTTCCAATGCGTTGAAGACACCGAAGTTCCTGCAAAATTCAAAATATAGAGCAAGGTCCTCACCTTGAACTTTTGCCTTTTGAAGAATCTTAAAAGCCATGGTAGCTTCAAGTTTCCCAGCTGAATATATCCCCATGAGAACCCTTGCAATCCCTTTGCATATCCTGCCGTAAACATCGAATATTTCAATGATCACACAATCCATGGCCTCTGTAATTAGAACCTCTTTCATGTTATCTGCCATTGGCTTAATTTGGAGCAACATGTCAAGCAAAGATTGCCAGTTTCTCAACTTTACAAGCTCCTGCACCATTGGTTCTTCTGTCTGATTCTGTTGTACGTAAAACAAGGCAGATCTTTGGTCTAAAAACGAGAAATAAGAGCGAATAAAGGTGTTGAAGCCCCACATTTTTGCTTGTTTTGAGTGTCCATCAGTGAAGTTTGATAGATCAAATGGCAACCTTCCGATCCTTTGCACGGCTGGGGTCTTACAACAGAAAACACCATGCATTAGCATCAACCCCTTTATGGCCACAACCCAGCTCCTTGTCTTCTCCATCCGTGTAGTGAGAGCCCATATCAAGGGCTTCAGGCTCACCGGAGATGTGCGTATCCATGTAAAGACTCTCTGGGCATTCCTGTAATCTACGTAGCTCTCATCATGACTGGTGGCCTTGATGATTGCAGCCTCGAGATCTGAATTCCGATACCAAGTTTGCCTTGATAGGCTGATGGATAATAAGCTGTTTTGATCTTTTAGGGCTCCGGAAGCCCTTCTCCACAGCTTCATTTCCTGTTCTATTGTCCCAGCAATCTGTGTACTGAGGGCCTTTCCCTGTTTTAGGTTGTCCCTTGTGGTTCTTCCTTTTTTTTCTTTGTGATAGGTTGGCTAGCTATTTTGGATCGACAACTGGACTTGTGGGGATGACAAATAGAATATCATTTGCCATGGCCGGCCAGCCTAAGAACCTTAGTCAAGTTTATTTCGTGATGTAATGCTGTATGTTACTTGGCTAATTGAGCTGTGGAGAGGAAATTTTGCTGGTGCTTACTGGTTTTCAGAGTTGGTATTTTTGACTTTTTCCTGGTTGTTGTGTCGTTATGGCCATGCATTTTGTCACATACTCCTACGCCTTTCCAATCTGGGACAAAGAAGGTCGTGCCAACAAGGAAAGGTTATATGCCTGTTCTTTAAAATATTTTTTATGTTAAAATATATATAAATAATATTTTTTTTATTTTTTTAAAAAGTATTTTTAAAATCAACACATTAAAACATAAAAAAAAATTAATTTTCATAAAAAAATATAAATTTTTTAAAAATACAGGTTGTACAAACATATAAATATAATAGTATCTCTTCACATTTTCATGCATCTTTTTTGTTTCCTCGCTGTCCACATTCTCATGAAGGAAAGACTTGAGAGGGTTTTCGTTAATTAAAGATGAGATTTGGGCCTAAGTCGAAGCGAGTGCTTGTGTGGATTAGCCCAGTGTACGTATCATTATCCTAGCTCCATATTATAGGCTTAAAGGGCCTTCCAAATCAAAGAGACTCCCACTTCAAATAAATGAAGTAGCTCAACCTGGCTTGGTGATCAGCTACCTGATTACCAAAACAATTTGGTGAGAGACAAATCGAAGTCTTGCACTCGTCGATCACTCCTAACTTTCATTTCTATTCTGCAATGCTGCAGTGGAATATGCCTTGACAAAGGATTGGTGCTGGTTTGTGATCTTCCTGGTTGTTATTTTCTTGGCACGTCTTATGGCATCTTGGCATCCACAAGCAGTGAATAAGCCAACTAGCTTACACAGGAAGATGGCCAGCTGGGGATAAAAATGCAGTCCCCACCAAACCCTGTCTTTAGGTAGAGAGGAGAATACAACATGGTGTAAGGACTAAAGCATTGCATACACAACATACAGCTTGCCTGCTTTAGAACATATGATGTTTATTACGTTGGAAGAAACAAACGTCTAGTAAAAGTGTCTGAATTAAGGCAGGCCGCTATCTCGTGCTTTCCGCTCAGTTAGCTTTTCTTTTGCTTTCACGGTTCATGTAATTTCTTTCAATGAGCATCTATATCTTGGCTCAAGATATCACAGCTCATGTATGCATGTTTCACTTGCATTTCCCATCTTCTGCAAAACCAAGAAAAGCCAAAAAAAAAGAGGGGTAGATTGTGATATTTTCAACCAAAACTGCCACTGTTCTTCAAAAGCAAGAAAGTGAAAAAAGCTCTTTGTCTCTCGCTCATTGTGAGGGGGGGGAAGGAGAGACAAAGATATAGTCATATAGGGACCCAATAAAGGAGGTAAAAGAGGCGAATAAACAAGTAACAAAATCAAGAAAAGTAGGAAATGGTGGGAATCTTTCTTCGTCTTTCACTGTGTATGAGATCCCACATTGCCAATGTCACCCCTCTCCCCTCGGTACTCCTTTTCATGCTCTTTTTCTTTTTCTTTTCTTTCATTTATCTTTACATTCTCGCTCCAAAAACAAACATACACACAAAGCTAGATTTTTTGTGCCTCTGGCATGAGTATATGAACGCTTCTCTATGGGTTTGTCATGTGGAGAGGATGATTTTGTAAGTATCTTGATCTCTCCTTTTTTTCTTGCATAACAAATTGAGTAACTGGCAGTTAGTTTCATCACTTATAAGCCATTCTTATGCTTAATACTTCTCTTGATATCTCTACTTTATTAGCACGCATATATAGCTATATCATCAATATGCTCATCAAAGTCAGTTCATTTTTCATTTTCTTAGGAAAAGAATGGAAGTCATGAAGTTCCGTTAATAGTTGATAGCAGAGAGACTAGAGTCAGTGGTGGCTATATGGATTTACAACATCGTCATCATGCAGTTGAGTACGAGGTCGAATTCTGGCCAGTTGAACACCCAATGGAGCCACAGGATGAAGATCGTCCTGTCAAATGTCCAATGCCAACCTCTTCTGTTATCAAGGTAAGAATATGTCCACTTTCTTGTCCTGTTACAAGAAAACACTCGTGTCGATGAATGCATTCTGACATAATAAATATCTGCTACGCCTTCAAGAATGGAAGGGCGCATGAGGAGAGATTAGAGAAGAGAGCGGACGACCTACTACTACCTGCGGTAATGAACAAACAAGGCATTGTTGTGGTGGCTGCAGAGCCCCAAGTCCGAGCAGTGCGTAAAAGGCACCATACACTTACCCGTCAGGACCATCGTGTAATAGCACCTGATCTAACAAGGATGGCTTCAGTTCCTGCTCTGCCAACTCAGAACGTCACCATTTTTCAAATGCTTCAAGAACTCGACAAGTTCGATCAGTATTAAAAAGGTATAAAGAATAAATTAGGAAACCCACATTTCCGCTCCATCTAGCTTTAATAGCTTTATTCCAATCCATTGCGGAGCGGTCAATGAATTCTTCGTGATTTTGTATTTCGGGCCGATAGGGAAAGAAATATCATAGATATGCGGTATAAGAAGCACTCTTATTGTACTATGATTTTGATTTTTTATATATTTCTGTAGAATGTGTCTTCCAGCCTAATTGTAGGTTTCCTTCATCATTTCTTTGTTCAGATTTGGATGGATAATTAGCACGACACTCTGCAATACCATTTGTCCTTCTAATGTGTCATCACGAGAGAGAGAGAGGCACCATTTTTTGCATTGAACAGATGTTCCAGGCCATATGACCGGATCCATTCATGACTTAACTAGCTTCTTATGAATCCTTCCATATTCCTCAACCGGGTAAAGGAACTAATTGCAAATTTGCCTCCTCAGTCTTGAAGAATTCTCTGGAGTTGTACCAGGAATAAAACTCGACTTCCAAAGATCATGAGACTGGATGCTGTCTGTTAGCATAGTAGCCTGAAATTTAGAATCTAAGAACATCTATTACGATGTTGTTCAAGTTATCAGTCTATTGGGTACCTTTGCGGTGGACCTAAAAAATCACTACCAATGATAGTTTAGCGATGGTGATATCATCACCTTCAGCTTTATTTATTTATTTGATCTTTTTTTTAAAGGGAAAATGATCTGATAGTGGAGTCAATTTGTCAAACAGCTGCAATCTATGATGGAACGTTGAGAATTGGAAGGAAAGACTTGAGAATATATTAAACAAACAGATAATCATGAATTCTTCAGCTAGCAACACCGAATAATTAAGGACATTGAAAAAGCTGTCAGTAGTTGATTTTTGACACATTATGAATGCCTGTCTGAACGCTGAATGGAATGAAATTTGCACCATTTTCAAACCAGGCCGCTTAGCAATCATGCGATCTCGCAAACAAACACGAGAAATAAAGGCACGAAAAGGAAGACAAAAGAAATCGTTATATGCAGGATATATTCCCTTTAATCATTAATGGCATGCTGTGAACATTCTACCGCAATCATTATTTCTGCCAGTGTCCCACATTTCACCACAAAGTCTACAATCGACAATGCACTCGCCTCAGCTCAGAGGGAAGGATACATTCCATTTTGAGAGAAACTTCATATGATCTCATTTATCCCGTGATAAAGCTGAAGATGGGCAAAGCTAGAAACCTTATCCAGCAAAATTGTGAAGATAACACAAGACAAATAATCATTTTACCCAAATCTTGAAATTTTTTTGAATCAATATATCCAAGTGGCATATGATTGATCTCCAGCAATCTCTAGCCTGAGATACAAAAGTACACCATTGACATCTCTTTCGCTGAGTTCCTGAAGGCTTTCAGGGAATGGGTAAATGATTTGACCCTGATATGTGAACTGGTGGGGTATGTTTTTTCTTATCCGGCAAATTTTTTTTCCAGCTTTGAAAAGGTATAATAATACAAATCCCTTTCAACTTGCTAATTCATGCCCCCCTTGACCACAACTCGAAATCTGGAAGAAAAATCAGTCAATTTTTATCCCAGATGCCATAAGCAACGCCCAACTAGTGTGTCCAAGGAGGGTCCAGAGCTATAGATTTCCACAGAGGTGAAACTCACAAAAAATAAGATAACAACTAATTTTTAAGTGTTAAGAAAACATCTAATCTTTTCCTCGTACTTTTGCCGTTAAGTTGGGCTAGAATTACAGTTATAAAACGAATGTTCACTCCACAAGTGAGATGCATAGGGCAACAGCCATCCCCAGCACTAGCGAGGTTATGTGAACTGCTGAACTTCTCAGCGTTGACTTGCTATTGTTCATTTCTGCCAGGACCCCAGCAACAGCAATGTACACAAATCCGCCTGCAGTGAATCCCTATAGAAAGCAGAGACCCTTTAAGTACACCTGAAGTTATATTGCAACAAAAAGAGGTATGCATAACCCATCAACGGAACTTAACCTCAATCAAAGATGACTGTCCTGGGTCTTGTCCCCAGAGCAAAGCCTGGAACAAAAGCAGTCATTTTCAGTAAACTTTTTTTCCCGATATTCAAATTTATAAAGGATTAGCATTGACCTTGAAGACAGTACTCACCAACGCAGTTCCTGCTAATGCCACTAATGCTGAGAGGAAGTTGAAAAAAAGGGCTTTAGGTGCACTGAAACCAGATCTTACCAGAATACCAAAATCTCCTATCTGGCAGAAAAGGACACAGACCATTTCCGTAAGAATATTATCCTAAAAATGCAAGTAAAATAACGGGAGACAATTCACTGGCCCATGTACAACATAAAATTAAGTTTGTGCCACGCTTCTTCAAACTTAAAATAGAAACATAGTTGCTTAAGTAGAGCCAATAGCATAGAAGCTATAAGAGACTCACAATTTCCAGTGACTATAACATGTATCCCTCATCCATAATCAATTTGAAACATGAAAACATATTAAAATTGAATTCATCCATTTTGGGGATTCAGCCTTCGCATGCACAAATGACCTACATACCTTCACCTTTACATACCTTGGCCAGTGTGTGTATGTGTGCGAGTGTGTTAACAAGAGAGAGAGAGAGAGAGAGAGAGATAGATTGACTAGGAAAGATATTCAACAGATAAATAAGCTTAACTAGAGAAGATGAAGCATGATAAGAAAAGAGGACTACAATTTCCCTGATAAACATGGCCGAACCAAAATTTAACTCATCAAGAATTGAGAGGTAAAAATAATATTCTGACAATGGATCACTTTCCATAATCATACTTGTGCAATTGAAACTCGTTATCCGCTACATTCAACAAACAATGATTGGGAAAATTAGAACTATGACATTCCTAAAATGCTTTCAAATAAATATGTTCAATGTGTTATGTGGCTTTCCAGAACCATAGCCTCCACATATTACAATGTGTTTAGCACACCATCTCATGGCTTCCATCCAAGCATCATAATTTAAACAAGGACCCAAAGGCCAACCTGTAATGGGACAAGTTTAGATCTTTAGGGCCACGAGGAACCTTGTCTTTTATTATCACAGATCAAGATTTGATATTAAAATTACAAAGATAAAAAAAGGGATACCACAGGATGGAACAAGCAGAAGTCATTAGAAGCTATGTGAAGAGGTTGGTGATCATTCCAAATATATCTGATTCGGGTAAGGATTAGCATGAATCCTACCTGCCAGTTTCCCCCACCATTTTCTTTTAGGATCAGTGCAATTTGAGGGGGGAAATCGCATTTGTGCATCTTCCTTTGGCAAAAATTAAAAACGAAAAGGAAAGAAAGAGCAGCAAAACTCAAAATAGAGGATGGATTGAATTTAGACATGGAGTAGAAACACAGAGCAAAATAACATCTTCCTGGTTCTTTAAAGAAAGAAAGAAAGACAACTAGTACAAGCCTGAAAAACAGAAAAACTTGTGATTTCAAATTATAAGAAAAGAATAGTTGGAAAGCTAAATACATTAGTGAGAAAAAAAGAGAACTCATACCTCTTGAGGAAGCTCATGTGCAAGCAAAAAAAGAGTTCTAGACCATCCACCAACAGATCCATAAAGCAAAAATGCACTTCCAAGAGCCATTCCATCTGTAAAATTGTGCTGCGAAATTGATGCATATTATTTCTAAGCACATAAAAGACCTCCCTTAAGAAAAGCCATGCGAGTAAAAAAAGTCTCTTTTTTCTCTCTGAAATAATTTAAACAAATAAGCAGTTTCCCCTCAAGGCCAAGCCTCAAACAAAAACAAAAAAGGAACGCATACTTACAACACCATCAGAGATGAGATTAAGATAACCAAACACCAGATTTGAAGGTGACAGAGTATGTTCGTTTTCATTCAATGATCTAATATTATTCGCAGAGCCATCTGCAGCATCAACATCTGATTTATCATCCTTGCCCTCCTGCATGGTCTTTCTCTGCAGAATACAAGATCATCATCAGATTTGATGTTCATTTCAACAATCAAACAGAAAATTTATGCACAACACATGACTAGTGACCAATTTTCTAAGATTGCATCATAAAATAACATCCAAGGAAAATTAAAAAAAAAAAAAACTGGCATCAATTGTTACTAGAATTCTAAGCACCACATGACCACAAAAACAATCCTGTCTCATTTGTCCATCCTGTAAGCATTTGTACTTTCGCCAATCTCTTTTCCCTGGAAGAATTTCCTGAACCTCTACCAACTCAACTATTGGGTCCAAATTAGGACCACACAGTGGCTATTAACTCTGTCAGAAATCAGGGGAGATCAATGATTAACTGCAAATGCAGAAATAAAAACGGCATGCAATTTCCCAGGATTACCTTCCGAAGTAGAGATTCACTTTGAGTAAAATTAGTATCATTTGAAGAATCATCCAAAACTTCATCAGACCCTTTCCCATCACCTTCCTTGGAAGATTTTGACTGTGTCTTATCATGAGCATCACTGTCATCTTTCAGTTTCTTGCTGCTGTTGTGATTGTGATGGTGATGGCCATGATTCCAAGCATTAGCTCCAGTAGAATTGTCTTCAACATACCTCACCACCTTCTCTACAAGCAGAAAGAGTACAATACCAGCTGCGATAACCAATACACCACAATAAGAATTCAAGGTACTGTAACCCAATCGTAAACATGATAATAAGAATAAAAATAAAAAAATAAAACCAACAACCATGGAGGTGATCAATGCGTTTGCAAATTTTCATGATGCAAACAACACAGGACTTCAACAAGACATTAGATAGCATAGGCTATCTCACAAAGTTTTCCGTTTTCTGACCAGAGATTATAATAAAAGAACTGGTTTTCATCAATACAAGATAACACATCCCAAATTTTAATAAACATTTTGAAGAGAAAGAAGCTGACTTGAGGAGGATTCTTGTGAGAGAATCAGAATCTCATCTAACCTATAACAGTAATCACCTTGTTTATTCCACTCCACATGCATGTTTAAAGAGTGGTTGATCTCTCTCAGGAGTAATAGCATTTTTAGCACATATAAAATCAGTCGCAAAACAATATTCAAACACAAGTTCAGATCCTTTTGCAGTTAACTCACAAGAATATAAGTAAATATGGTCCCCAAGAGGAGTGATGAGCATAGCTTGGGTATCCCTTGTACATCTAGATGATGGCTCTATCACCTCCTGTTTACCGAACCAGAGCTTATTTCTCCAACAACTTTATAAGGGGGGTTCTCTTGCATGCCTTTTAAATGCTGAAGTAATAAATAAAATGCATACACTACAGTGCTATAGTGATATCCTACAAGAAAACATATACTTTTATCATTATTATGTACCATTTCCCAACACTCCTTGATGGAAGAAACAAAGACCCACATGCAATTTCATGCATGTCCACATGCATGTGAAAGTGCTTGTGTCTGTTTGTCTATGCTTTCAAACAGAAAGAATAAAGATACCAGTGCAAAGGCATTGCGTTATGCATTTTATTACTTACCCAAAACAGATATTCCAACAGAAAGATCTTTCAAAGAATGTGAATGTGAGTGGCCACGCTCATCTCCAGCATGAGCATGATGAAAATTGTCTGCATGGTGGTCATGAGAGTGGGTGTGTTCGCCACCTGCAAGACATGGTTTATTAATTCATCACAGAACTAACAAAATAACTCCTGGAATCTGAAAAATGCTGCAATGAAATGCCAATTGACTTGTGTAACGCTAAAAAACTTCGAATGTGATTTGGAAGCTGTACCACCAATACTCGCTCTTGTCCTATACTTTTAAGTGCCTGTCCGCAATTCAATATTTCTGAGAAATAGTACTTAATGCATTCACGTGCACTAAAACCAGTGCATGGAGCAGAGGGAGTACCCATCTACAGTTGCCAATTCAACAAGAAAAAGGAAATATCGTTGCTAATTAAGAAAAGAAGAGATTGAATAAAAATATGGAGCAGAGGGAGTACCTATCTACATTTGCCAATTCAACAAGAAAAAAGAAAGATCTGGCTCTATAATAACAACAATCTGAAATGCGGTGCAGGAGCTTTAAATTATTTATTTTATTTCTGCTCTGGGATTTTTGTTTTAGCAAGAATTCACGTGCTAGCATGTGAAAATATTTGGATAGCTGGGATTAGAAGGTCAGTTTAGGAGTTCAATGTAGGCTTGATATTAGAGGTTTTATTATAAACCCGGTATAAATAATCTGTAAATCAGATTTGCAGCAATTGTATCATTAATTTTCATCAATAAACTTCAGAA
>Ga0325403_1003324_pt1 | contig 14642 bp, 12 predicted proteins | sample PopdelMetagenome_19_FD_205665 | JGI IMG/M metagenome (GOLD analysis project Ga0325403, IMG submission 205665) | Populus deltoides microbial communities from Bellville, Georgia, United States - Xylem-PdKOR-R4 | ecosystem: Host-associated > Plants > Phyllosphere > Stem > Wood/Secondary xylem...
GGTAAAAAACATGATGAATTCTGTGTTCGAGTCCACAATAAGGGTTAAAGACACCAAACTTGTGCTAGGCTTGGTGGAAGAAGATTTTAGCCTTCTTTCTATGCGTCTACTTTCCTTAATTTCTACTAATCTTACTCCCGTGTATAGATTGCAAAATTACAAAATCTAAGGACTAAAACTATACTGGTGTTTTTAAGTGCAAGGAGTTTTTTGCGTTGTTATAAAATCTAGCCCCACATGAAGATTAACCTGGTAATCTACTTGTTAAATAATTTAAATTAAATAAAATAAAATGTAAAAATAAGAATGAAGAAAGTTAGGATTTTATTGATATTATATAATTATTTTATTCCGAAAAAAATATTAACCTATAAAGATATTATATATAGATTAAAATAAAAATATTATTCTATCTTTAATAAATAAAATAAAATAAAATATATTTTTTAGCACTGCCAACCTAAACTAATTTTTTTTTTTATCATAGACTATTATTTTAATTTTTTGTTTTATAAAACAAAATGACATATTTTATTAAAAAAACAAAACAACATATTTTAGTAAAAATAATTTGGATTAACTGGTTTATACGTGACTCAGGACTTGAATCTGCTCTTATAAGTACGTTTTTTTTTTTTTTTTGGAAAAAACAGGAATGGTATTGAGAAATTGGAAACAACAAGGATGAAAGTGGAAGAATTGATGAATCTAAAAGAACATATGGCGCTGTAACTGGCAACGTGGATGAAGTTACTACTGAATTTTTTCTCTATCTCTGTATTGTTTCCGGGTTTCAGAGAGAGAGAGAGGGAGCCAAGAATTTTGTGGCCATGGCAGCAGTAGTAATGAGCTACTACTGCAAGCCTTCGCCATTTCTGGGCCACTTCCCATCTTACCTTGTAAGTCTTCTTCTTCTCGTGATTTTAACTTTTCTCTCTTGACATCTCAGGTCATTTGTAAGCTAACTGATTTGTTTTTGTCTTAAAAAAGTGTACATGATGATCCATGTTTCGTGTTTTTTCACAGTATGGAAGATGGTCTTGAAGTCATGCATTACCTTGAATGAAATTTTACTAGGAATCTAAGTTGTCTGGTTAAAGCTTGAAGTCTATGTCTTGGTTGAATATGTTTGTGCACATCAACTACTGTCTGTTACTACTTTTGTCTTAGGCTGCTATCATTTGTAACTGGGGATGTGCAAAGAGATGATGATGAGAACATATGCATCTGATTCTTGTAATTGCAGGCAAAATCATCATCCAGACAGGTTGCGGGGACTGCAGTTCAGGAATCTAAAATCAGTGCACTGTTTTGGGGATCGAAGAAGTCTGTGGAGCCAAAAGAATTGGATGTTTCAGTTTCACTACAAGATTCCATTCTAACAGGGTCAGGCTTGGAGGTTATATTTGATGGTCCCACAGAATTTGGAATCTTTTTCCTTCTTGTGTTAGCAGCTAATTCCAATCTTGTTGGTTTTAAATTCAGGGGTGGTTTGGAAAAACAAATAACACCTAAGAGGATTTCACTTTCCATCATTTCTTCAATCTCAGAAGTTTCGTCGCGTGAATGGGATGCCTGCAATTTGGACGCTACTGGCCCTGACAAGTTTAATCCATTTCTTAGCCATGGTTTTCTTTCAAGCTTGGAAGAATCACGCTCAGCAGTTAAGGTTGAGAATCATTGCTTCACTCTAAGCTTCTCCAAATTCTATTATTAAATCAGCATAGGTCTCACTTGGACATCACTTGAGAGTAATATAATTGGCTGTCTTTCAGTTAGCCCTGAAAATGAGTCTGTTTTGCTTCTTCATTTCCAATTTAACATAAATTGTTGGTCGTGGATATATTTCTTTGACTGATTTCCTTTTTATGTGGTGTAAATCCTTTATCAATTACAAAATATTCCCAAACAACAGATCTCTTGTGAGCTATGTTATAGCAGTTGAAATTCCTGCTTGAAATACTGAAAATTTCATTTCAAGCTGTAAACTCACCTTGGATTCGTGAAGGACAGCACTGGTCAAAGGGCCACGAAAATTGTCCTTCCCCACCACATTGGATTTGCTTATTAGAAAGAGTTGCCATCTTACTTTTTTCTTGAGTCAGGGACTGCTGGTCTCATCTTGGATGTGAGTTCAATTTATGTCTGGTCTTCCTTAGTGTTGGACCAGATGATAATGAAACTGAAATACTTTAACATCTTGGTTAAGAAATTTATCTCCTTTTGGATATTGTGTGACATGGGTAGTAAACTACTAGAATAATAAAATTAAGCTTGAATGTTCCGCTGCTGTGTTAATTTTCTTTTTGAATCAACTCCAGGAGACTGGATGGATGCCTAGCCACATTGTTGCTAAGGATGAATCTGATAATGTTTTGGGTGTTGTTCCACTCTATCTGAAAAGGTTCTGCATCTTCTATGCTGCTCATACTGCCAATTCTTATCTACCTTGTTCTACAATCCTTTTAGCAATTCAATTTTAAACACTTCTATTGGTTAGCTGTTGTTTCATCTCTTTTACTTGGATGTGCAGCCATTCCTATGGTGAATTTGTTTTTGACCATTCTTGGGCTGATGCCTACTATGGTTTCGGATCAAGGTATTATCCAAAGTTTCAGTGTTGTGTGCCTTTCACTCCAGTAACTGGTCCAAGGATTCTGGTCCGCAATATCCCCTTCAGAGATCAACTTTTTGATGTTCTAGTCTCTGCCCTGAAGGATCTGGCAGCCAAGGTGTGACATTAAATTGATATATTAATACTGCTGCTTTCATGCATGTTTTCATTCCCTTTTCCATTACATGCAAGGTCACGAGAAAATATTTCTGGTTTCTCATGGGTTCTTTTCTCAATTTTATTCTTCTAACTCTATCTAAATAATTTTTTAACTCAAGTGATTAATGGGGGTTTTATTTTCAAGGAATGTGTCCAAATGTATTTCTGTAAGATGGTTAAGTGAGCGGAGTTGTTGTTTCCATTTCACAATCAACTCTATGTTTCTTTTCTAAAATACTGTTCAAGAATGTATTTTATCTGTAAATGGCTCTTTCATGTAAACCTGATGATGGTTTATAAATCCAGAAACCAGCCATAAGACCGAGTGATTTTCACTGTTCATCCGTGTCATTGGCATCAACTCTCCTGTTCCAATTTGATTGGATTGTTTCAGGTAGACTGATGTTTCTAGAAGGTGGGAACTTTATTATGGATCTATATAGTATGACGTGTTAGAAAAATATTGCTTTATAATTGTGGTAGTTTGGTTAAACCATGGCCTTGATGACATCATTCAGTAGGAGAATTGATGTTATTGTTATTCTCTGATCACCAAAATCTTCTACAGCTGCAAATTAGTTTTCAATTATACTAAATTGTAGTTTGGAAAAAAGGAATCAATAAATCATGCAACCTTAACTATCCACTGAATATTGTTTTGTCGTGTGATCAAGCATGATAGACTATTGTACAAAACTGGTAGCTGAAATTTTCACAATTGTGAAAAATGATATTTTCTCAGTTTTGAGTGGAAAAATACAATACTTTGAACTCTTTTTGCACCTTCTTTCTTTCTTTCTTTCTTTCCTTTTTTTTATTTGAGAGAGAGAGAGAGGATGGGGTTGGTTGTGACTTGGAGCTTATCTAAATAAGCTTGCATTTGTTGATAGAAGGCCGGAGAAGAAAAATGAGAGGAGGCAATCACCTTGAGAAAAGAGAAAATTTCCTTGGTGGAGGTGGAGAGAGATTCTGTGTTTGTTTGTGATCTGTCTCTGCATTTTCAAATGCAGAGACACTTTCACAAGCAATGCTTAGCATGGGTTTGAAAAGATTTTGAAGAGTGTTAATATCAATCATTCTAGTTGAATCTCATTTCGTGATTGACTTTAACTATATAGGATCTGTCCATTTGTTCACAACTTCCTACATATTATTATTAGTTTAATTCAGTTTCTAGGAATCTGTTACTCTTAGATGCACTTGTGATTGTTACCTTTTTTTATCAGAAGAACTGTCCAGTCTAAGATGTTTGGATCACTAGCAAAGGACTTCTGAAGACCATTCACTTTCCACAGAACCTGGAATTAATTTCCTGATTGCCTTTATTTCTTTTCATAGTCCCAGGTCTCATCACTGCACATCACCTTCCCCACTGAAAAAGAGTGGCACATGCTGAAGGAAAAGGGATTTCTGCAGAGGATTGGAATGCAGTATCACTGGAAAAATCATAACTATAAAAAGTGAGTGTTCCATGAGGTACCATGTAAAGTGAATTATTTTGCTCATTTAAAATTTGACTCCAGTCAAAGTTCCTTGCACTCTCTTTAAGGTAAGTTTGCAGTTTATAATTTCAGAATTTATGCAATTATGATGCAATATCTAATTCTGAATTGCATCAAAGGAAGGAAAAGCCCCGCTACCAAGCAATCAGTGTAAAGTTGATTTGGGAAGACAAGTCATGGTTTTCTCAACAGTGTCCGAAAACTTGTTGCCTTCCAGTACTGCAGTTCATAGAGTGTGTCTGAGATTATGCTGTGCAATATGCCATTAATAATGTCAAGATATCTATGGCTTGTTTAACACACACCTCTCTTACAATTTAGTATGACTATGACAGTCTCTTGTTTTTGTCAATTATGCTACACTGTCATCTGCACATAAGTTCTATATCAAGCGAGAATATCTCTACATTTTCTGTTTGCTCATATATCTCCATCTGAGTAAAGCCTGATCTACCTATCTTACCTTTGATGGTGGTGCCTCTAGTTTCCCTGGTCTTTTTATGTGAACTTGTACAGTAATACATCCCTTTTCCAAGGGCCTTTTATTTCACAACAGAAAGAAAAAGGAAATCAATAACTTAACCCATGTCAGTTAGCTTAAACTTTTGTCAGGTAATATTAGAAATCTAATTATGACAACTTGTTCCCAGCCACCTCACAGTCCGAACAAATTTCCTTTCCTCGAAATTAAGCCTACATTTTTACAAATTGACAGCTAAGGCTCTTCATGTTTTTCATAAACCCGTGGCTCATGAATACTTAAACACCACCAATGAGTATGCACTTGTTAGTTAAGTTCCCCTGTTTGAAATACCTGTCAGACTTGAGATCTCATAGTCTCTGACTGCATGAACTCATCTTGCTCTAAATATCATGTATGATTTTATATAGCAAGTCCTTGAAGTGCTTTTTTTTCCCTCTCAACAGAATCAATCACCCAGCGACTTCGTCTTGACCTAATGCTAGATCTAATTTGTTTTTCTTGTTTATATACGAATAAAATTTTGTTTAGAATTTCCTTACATTGCTGCAGTTTTGATGAATTCTTGATGGATATGAAGCAAAGCAAAAGAAAAAATATTCGTCAAGAGCGCAAAAAGGTTCATCTCCTTTTCTTCCTTAGATCCCATCACACTCACTCAAATGAGTTTGAATTGTGCCTCTTTACATTGGCTTGTAAAGCCTATGACTGTTGATCTGAGTGCTACAGAAGCACACAATGCTTGCACCATTGCATGATGAGGCATGCTAGTTTATTATTAAGAACTTGAAAGTTTTCTTATTGGTCTTACATTTGGATTCTTTGTTGTGATCTAAAAGGATCAACATATACTATTGTCAGTGAAGTTACACTACATGGTTTAAATCTTGGTCATGGTTATTTGTTGCACATATCTTGACAGAGGATGAAACTTTTTTTTCCTTAAAAGTTTGCATCTCAAATCATAGAAAATCTCGGGAAAATCCAGCATTTGAATCAGATAATGTTAATATATTGGAGGAAATCCATATCTGACACATATATGGCATTGGACTGAACCGCCTGCCTGATATTTTGCTCAATAAGAGAAACAGATAAAAAAATAGCAGAGAAGAGAGAATGCATTTGTGACATCTTTCTCGTTCATGCTGTACATTTCATAGACCTTGTAAAACTCATGGAAGCAAAATTGACCAAATTGGGGCTGACTTCTAATGTTTGTTTTGTGAAACTCATCATGATCAATGATCTTTAGTTATATGTTATGGCATTTTCCTCTGCACTCTCTTAATATGATGATAGTTATTGATCTTTCAGCGGGAGACACAGTGCATTGCCTACTTTCAAAAAGCCTAGTATCAACATTGAACGTGATTTGTTAGGTCTTGAGAATCTTGTCCTAGTTGATTATTCTTTCCCATTTACATATGATTTGGACTCTGTTTACTCTGTTTCCTTGGCTTAATTTAGGTTTAGGTCCTGAGTGCTTCTGTAATCAGGTAGAAACATTTATTTTGACGATGCTGTCTGACTGAACTTTCTTAATGCAGGTTTCTACTCAAAACTTGAGTATGAAACGTCTTCGGGGTTATGAAATAAAGGTATTTAGTAATTGTATCTGCTAGTGATGAATTTTAATGGTAATATATGTTATCATGTAATTTTTTAGTCTGTAGATTCTATTTTTCTTTTTATTGTTTTGCATATCATATGGTCTTAAACATGCTATAATCTTGTTTCAACGTGATTGATTTTCTTCATATGGAGTTCATAATGTGTAGCAAAGCAACCTGTCATTTGACATTTTTATCTTTGCATAAGCATTGAATATAATGTCTCTGTTACATTAGTGTTGCCTCTTGATATTTGTTAGATTTGTAGAAATATTATCAAATGAATTGAATCTTGGAAGATATGAATTTAAAATGCAGAATAATTAAAATCATATTGAACTGACATGCATTGATAAGATTCAATTTTATGCATGGAAAACGAAAGTGCCCTACAGGAGCTACTTTCTGAATATCTATATAAAAAGAATACAAAAGGAATAAGCTCTATGATCAAAGCAGAAAGATTAATTAAACTATATTTTAATTGAGCATGCCTATGCCTGGTTAAAAAATGGAATAGGCATATAAATGGAGCAGTTAAATCTACCTTCACATGAATAAATGAAAAACAAAATGGGTTACAAAATGAACATGACCAAGCTTCTCAAGCTCCTTGAGCTTTTCCTAATCATTAAATTTATTTGAAATGATGTTTGGAGGTTCGAGCATCTCACTACTCAACTGTATCAATTTTTGTCGAAGAGCAGTGTACGCATTATGATGTTGCCTTCCACCCCCCCAAAACACACAGAACATATGTATAGACATTTGCCTTCTAACATTGTCTTGTTTTGTAAATGTATCTGAATCCAAAACTGAATTAAATAAAGAATAAACTAAACTTGTCAATTAGTATAAAAAGGTCATGAAAAAAAAAATTGTGTACTGGGATTTAGGCTGAGGGGGAGAGAGGAGAGAGATGAAAAGGAGAAATTGTATTTGTTTGAATAGCTGAAAGCTGAAAGTGTACTCTAATTATGCATCTATTTTTTAACCTTTTTCCATGTTGCCATATGGACGGAGCTACTAGGAATGGTACATAAAGAGTCATTCCATGTTACCATACTGACCACTCTGAATTATAGAATCTGAAGCAAAGTTTTCAATGTTTTGTCAGTTCCAGGTGTTATTTCTAGAGTTTGAAAACAAACCCAAAACACAGGTGGTGCCTAAGTGTTTGCTTTAAATTTCTACTTCCTAGTTCTGCTGTTGTTATCTAGCTTGAATGGTGCCACAGAGATGACATCCATCCAAGATTCTCTCTAGGCCAGAAGGAGTTGTGCTTATTCATCCATCACTCATGAATAATGAATGCATACCTTGAGTTTTTAACACTCTGTAATTAGGTCTTCTTTCAGAAAATTATAGCTCATGCATTGTTATGGCTACTTGAATTTGATTGTTGATTTTCCACTCCCTTTCTAGAGTAAAAAAGAAGGATTTCTTACCCTAGTATTTTGTTCATGTCTTGGCAGGCTAGCCATTGGGATACCTTCTATAGCTTCTACAGGAACACGACTGATAACAAGTTTGATCTCATCATTGAAACCTTTTTTTCCCTTCTTTCCACCAAAATTTTGTTGATATAGACAACTACGAACAATTAGTTCTCACTTCACATCAACATAGAATTTAGTCAAATCATATCAGATGCTTGAATCGCCACCTTGTTAATATGGTTTTGTTTTTCCATAGGTGGGGTACTCCTTATCTCACGAGGGATTTTTTTCACACCATGGGGTCAAAGATGGGAGATCAGGTGCTGCTTGTTGTTGCTGAAGAAGGGGATGAGCTTGTTGCAGGAGCTCTTAACATTATTGGTGGAGATACTCTATTTGGACGTCTATGGGGATGTCATCCAAAAGCCTACTATCCAAGCTTGCATTTTGAAGCATGCTATTACCAGGTTTTGATCTGATTTCTTGAAGTTTTTCATTTTTCATTTTCTGTGCTGAACTGCATTATCAACCCCCTGCTTACTTTGTACGTTATAATAGAGCTGTCTGTTAATGATGCCATGTTGAATACAACAGTAATCATAAGTTTTAAGCATGATAAACTTAACTATGGACCCTGTTCTCCAATTTCATGTGGGCTATGCAACCAAGTCTGTTGACTTTGTTGATCTTCTGAATTTCTTAATAATAAGCTGTGTGGACCAAATTATTTTTGGGGAATCCTCGCTCCATCTTTCGCTGTGATATTCCTGGCCAAGGATAGCCAGTGTCATTGCATGTAAACAGTTGCAGTGACACAGACACTGACAGAATTTACCTTCTGGAGCTTCCACGGCATTGCTGTAGTCTATAGAGCATCATTTGCAGCAGTCATTAACAGTTGCAGTGACACAGACACAGACACATGAGTATTTATCCACACTCGGTTATCACATGCAGGCAATAGAGGCGGCCATTGAACTTAACTTGAACACAGTAGAAGCAGGAGCTCAGGGTGAGCATAAAATTCAGCGTGGTTACCTGCCTGTGTTAACTTATAGTTGCCATTACCTCATTGATGAAGCTTTCAGGAAAGCTATAGAGGAATTTCTAGTGCGGGAATCAACCCAGGTATGGTCTCATGCATAGCTTTTTATGATGGTAATACCCTGAGTTGAAGCTCCTTTCTTTCACCACTTAGCACGTGCATCAGGACAATTTAGGGTTTTTCTTCCTTTATGATGGCTAGTGTGAGGCATATGATTGAATTCCATTGATATCTGTGATCCAAAACTCCATCTTATACGTAAATAAGATGCCGATGAGATCAAGGGCAATTATATTCATTTAGATACACAATAATAATAATAATATAAGAAATCTCTATCCTTTCTTATAGATAATTTGAAACCAGCATCTTTCCTTGCTTATTTGGGAATGTTGTCTCTTCTGTTGATTTAAGTAAAAGAAACATCCGATCCAGCTCTCCATCATCCCTGAAAGATTTTTATCCTCCAGGGGATCATACAAGATTGAAATGCATTTAATGACTTAGACCTCTAGATGGTGTTGATCTCTGAAATTTCATAGTAAATGGAATTGCCCATGGTGGTGTTCCATTAAGAATTTATTGCCTGTTTGCCATTAGTATATATAATAAGCTTTCAGTAAGTTCATTGCATTTCTCTGATTAACCATTCCTTTTCTTCTTCTTTTTTGCAGGTTAAGCTTGTTATGAAACTAATTCACGATTCCGGTCCCCTCAAGGAGGGCGTAAAATAGAATCAAAATGCATTGATGCTGTTGAAAAACTAGGATATCTTGCTACTTGTTTCCATAATCTCTGTAAATATATTTTCTGCACTTTTCTGCTCCCAAAAGTTCACCATTAAGGGTTTGTATATAATCACAGGAAATTAACATATCAAGGGTCTGGTGTTGTCATTCCAACCGCTAAACCATGGTTAAGTTTGTTGTCATCTCATCTGCTAAACCATGGTTAAGCTTTGCACCGACAGCAGCAGCAGCAAAATTCTATTCCACTTTGAAAAAATAGATTGCAAAGAAATTTCATTTCAAATTGGGTAGTCTTTGATTATGGATGACCATTGTCTCTATTCAAAAAGATATGAGGTTCTCGACTTCATAATGCAAGTTGAAAGTGAGCATTTACACTAATATTACAGGGAAAGAAGGGAAAATAAGCATACCATATACCGTGTGTGACACTCCACAACCAAAGTGAGAAAGAACCGAATCACCCACGAACACTTTCTATTTTGCATTTTGCTTAGAACCCCAAGGGTGTTTGTCTGCGTGTTTTTCTTTCCTTCAGATTCCTAGAATTTCAAACCGTGCTTCAAAATGAAGAGCATCATTTTAGCTGCTTTTCATTTCAATTTCAACCTTGATTTGAAACGTACAAAAATACATAAGCTGGTTCTAAGATTGTATATTAGATGCTTTTTAAAAATGCTTGGTATAAAAGAACATAAAATTAATATTTTTTTTATTGTTTTGTGATGATTTTAATTTACTGATATTAAAAATTGTAAAAATATTTAAGAAAAATTCATTTCAATACATTTTCACCTGACTAAATCTTTAAAAATCACAGATATCAGTCAATTTGGGGAGGATCACGCAAATAATGATAATGGGGGAGGGGAGATGGTCAAATTCAAGCATTTACTTATCCATTGCAGTACAAACCATGAGAAAGAATTACTTTTCTAGTCAGATTCAATACAACAAATACAGTCGTCAATTTGTAGCATCTGATTCAAAAATATATATGTAAAACAGATCGCCTCACCCCGGCAGCCGAACTTGGAAAGGTAAAATGGAAAATTTTAGTGTAGGTAAATACACGTCTCAAAATCAAGAACTTGCAACTTGCAATATATATCTACACGCCTATTCCACTTTTACAAAGCTACTAACATGATGTGAGCTTCAGAAAATGTTCTGTCCGTCTTGAGTGGGAGCAAAGCATGCGGCCACCCAATAATAATGCATGAATAATGAATTTGAAACAGGCCTTTTATCTAGTACCTATAGGATGAACCAGACGGTGGTGGCACAGGTGGCATTCGAGTGGGTGTGCGGCGACTGCTGTTTGAGTTTACATCACCATTCTGAGCTGGATCACTGTTTCGCCGGCTGTGAGACCTCGATGGGCCACCAAAACTGTCAGCAGGTCCATTGGCTGCCGCATCAAATGCATTTCTCCAGTCTTCTCCTGATGATGGTCCATTTGTTCTTGGGCTGCTTTCTGCATAATTTAACATTACAAAGTACATTGAAGAGATCAAATATCTGAAAACATAGCACAAGCGGCAAACGATTCTCTTTCAATGAATACATGCAACATCTGTGAAAATTAAACAGTCAACTGTGGGATTTATGGCCATGACTGTTTGCAATGGAATGCCAAACCAACATGAATTACTCCCCACAAACTACTTTCAACCGACACTATCCACATTTAGGATAAGCAGGTTTCATGAAACTAGATTCAGCAGCCACCGCCATCAAGAGTAAAATACAAAAATTATGCAGACAACAAATTATAAAACAGCTTCATGAAATTACCATGAAAAGGAAATACTGATGCCACTGGTTCTATTATTATGAACATGCAAGCTAAGAAATATCTGCATAAGCAAACATCAACATAAAGGTGAACTGTACGGTTTGTAGCCACCATTACCTGCTCCACCACCCCCACCATCAGACCAGTTGGAAGCAGCAGCTGCTCGATTATCATGGATGCTAAGTTTCCTAGTGAGATTTGAAAGAAGAGAGGACTGTTTCTGATAGCGTTCTCTCCTCCTCTTTGCATTCTGGTCCTCCTGGAGCAGCTCCTCAATCCTTGCTGTGCTTTGTGCACTAGCCACCAAAAAATGAGCAACAAGTAAGCCTTTATCGAGAGAGAAATTGGCAACACAAATAAAGAAAGAAATTAGAAATCTCAAATGTACTTGAGATGGTATTCGGTGCCATGTGCAGCACACCAACTTCCATTAAGAATATATATAATGCACTCAAAAGGTTTGCAACTCGCAGGGCATAACGAAGAAGATATCCATACATTACAAAAGCAAGTAACAGTACACTGACCTTATAGAGCTATATAATTGATTAAGCATGTCTTCTTTGGCTTTCTCTACTTGGCAAAGAACAACTGCCTGCTCAACAAGAACGAAATGATAAATATTTCAAAAAATTATATCAACAATTAAAAATAATATGATGATTGGCATTCAAGAAAAAGAAATACTTTTGGGACATTGGCACCAAGGCTGTTAAGAACAGCTTCAACATAGCCGCGTACTTCTTGTGACATCCACCGGAGCTCTTCTTCAGGGTCAGCAGGTCTTCTAGCGATTGTATCCTAAAGAGTAGCAAATTAGAATAGTTCCAAGAAACAGTCCCAACTACTTTGACTTTAGGGGTGCTAATATTCTGTTTCTTAAGAACTAAAATACTATGCGCAAAAAAATAAAAAATTCCAACAATCACAAATTGCAGCGAAGGTATGTGATAATGGCATCCAGTCACCCCAGACAAAAAAAGAAAGAGGTGGGAAAGAAACAATAAACATCACTGGATAACTCACTAGGGAACCATCAGACATGCTATGACGCATGGGAGGCCCAGATTCACCAATCACTTGGCCTCCTTTAGACTGGATGACATTTCTCAACTTGTTTAGCCACTCAACCTTATCAGCCACGCTCTCAGCTTTTAATACAACAGCGCTGTGAGCTGGAAAAAAAAATCATTAATCAGCATTTTTGTGAGCGTGTATTTTTTTTCAGGGGAGGGTGAAAGCAAACAAGATAGAGAGGCAAGCTAAAGATACCTTTCAAGACAGTCTTATATTGAACTCTACTAGTTATTTTGAACACAAGACTAGGTCCTTTCTCAGAACTTGGTCCATTTGCCCTTTTATCCTTGGAACTTTTTGATGGGGCTTCTTCTTCTTCAGAAACTTCTTCAATATTGCATTCCTGATTGTTACATCCAAAGATTAGGGTAAATCAATATGCATTAAGAGAAGAAAACATGAAAATTAGCATTGATTTCAAGCTTGGTCACTTTGAAATTATTAGGGCAAAAGCAGTACACTAGATAATACATTCACTTGTCCCATCAAGAGTTTCAGAACTTATACTGGCAGGACAACCTGAAAACTTGCATCATAGAACTTCTAGTTTTAACTTATTATGTTAGAAAGAAATACCACCTGATGTCCATAAGAGTTGTTTTTCTATCTTATTTACAAAACTTGCCTTCCATCACTTGCTATAAGCCTCTCTATCTCCCTCTCTGTTTTTTCCGGTCAGATTTTTACCTCTCAGAAATCCTATATTTTAACAAACTATTGCTCCTGTAGGACATGCCTGTAAAGTTTCTGTTTTTTTTTTCTTTTTCAAGTCAAATGAATCCATATTTTAACCTAGCAGATTAAATTATTACAGCTACATTATTTTTCTTTCAAACTTCGTTTTGAGAAAACCCTTTCAGAGTTACTTATGTAGGCTTGATTGATTACAACTGTGCTCAAATCTTCTTCAAACTCAAGTCTTCCTTTTATATTATACAAAAGCCAATCACTTTGACATTAGAAATAGATTCCCATTTCATGCCCAGCCTTTTATATTTAAAACAAAATTGCAAATAATTTGAAGGTTATGATGTACATGGCTGTAACTATTTACACATTTCTGTAGATATCTTGTGTCATCCAAGTTTCTTAAACAAATTAGGATGTGACAAGAGAGGACTGTCAATCCTCACCAAGCATCATCCTAATAACAAATTTTTATATGTAAGGATCCCACATCAATTTTAGGTTCAGCGTACTTCAATAACATAAGTACTTAGCATTATGATTTATGCTTTTTATTATCAATTGAAATTCCCCTCTCCTGGTGAGGTCCTTACCTCCAAAGTAATAACCCCACGGAAGTGTCTTTCTTCTTGCTTTTTGGTGTAACCAAGCTGCAACAAAAGTTAAATAATATAAGCCCTGCCGGAAAAGAAAGTAAACTTACAAACAAAAGAGTGGTAGTGGTAGAAAAACGAATGATCAAATTCAAGGACTACTATAAACATTATCCAAGACCCAATTCCTGAATGGGTGACAACATTTACCAAAGGCACCAAATAACAATTGAAAAATTCAAATGGCTTCACTGTACAATGTAAAAGATGAGAATACACTGTACAATAACCTCATTGAAACTAGATAGCATTTTTTTTTACTTAAAATTTTAAGCATCAAGTTCATCTCAAGCATACTTTTCTCAAGCTGGACATGATGCTCCTAAATAATAGATATGTTAATGCGGTACATGACTACACTTCTGTAAGTTAGAGAATGAAGGCAATGCCCTCTTTGGTAAAGATGCAACTTCAGTGCACAGGAAATTAAATATCATACAATCACTTTAAGCTGGCCAAAACTCTATACACTAACCTTGCCACTTTTTTCATTCAAAACAAACCAACGCTTACTCCAGCCATTAGTTTTTCCACTTTTCTTCAACAAAAACCCTGCATTTCCAGAGTAATATCAATGACGAGCGACAAATTCAAGAACATATAAAAGTACTTCCACAAGGATCTGGCACCAATCTTCTTTTCTTTATTGGGTATCTAGTGTTAGTCTTTGGAACCAAAGCTGCAGGTACAATCAAGTAACGACCGAAAGCAGAAAACATAGGCAGCCACTAACAAAACAAATAAAAAGCTGCACATCCATCACCCCTACCCCAACCAAAAAGAAAAACTAAGAAAGAAAAGGAAATGACAGGAAAGAGAAAAGGG
>Ga0325403_1003326_pt1 | contig 14641 bp, 13 predicted proteins | sample PopdelMetagenome_19_FD_205665 | JGI IMG/M metagenome (GOLD analysis project Ga0325403, IMG submission 205665) | Populus deltoides microbial communities from Bellville, Georgia, United States - Xylem-PdKOR-R4 | ecosystem: Host-associated > Plants > Phyllosphere > Stem > Wood/Secondary xylem...
AAGGAAATTCGGCTATGCTGCTATAATCCCACAATTAGCACTGCTAATCTCCTCCCTAATGATTTTCTCCATTTTAATGAATCTATAGGACTTGTGGTCCACCAACGATTTTTCTTGCTTTCTTTACCATAATCTCTTTTCTTCTATATATATATATATACACACACACACACACACACACCGAAGTTTGTCATTATCTCTCACTCCAAAATCACTCCACATCCATCAATGTCTAAAGAACCAGTGTTGCTGCAAATGCTGCAACTCCCTCTTCAACCCCAGCTTCTCCTTCTTCGTACACCCCTGCCATCCAAACCCTGTAGTTTCTTTCTTTCCCTGAAGATGTCAAACCCCACATTCTTGTCTCCCTCTCTCTCACTTGCACTGTGATCTCTCTCTTTTGATCCACTACTATACATAATTCAGGTACTTCCTTTCCCTTTATTGTCTTTTCTTTTCCTGCGTGGAATCTATAGATTTGATTCACTTTCTTTTTCTCAGTGTAGAAACTGTTTCTGTTTTAGTCTACTGTGCATTTCTTGGTGCTGCATTTTGTCTTTTCTAGATCTTTTGGGCTTATGACTTTTTTAATTGTTAAATTTTGAAGTTCTTGATTTATAATGTAGAGAGGTTAGTTGATAAATTTGTGGTCTTTGTGTGTGCTGCCTTAGGCAGATTTTTTTTTGTACAGGGTCTCTTTCTCTTTGCCCGTCTTTTCTTTTTCGTTTCTTTTTTGATAATGACAGTGTTTGGTTGCTGAGGAAATGAAGGAAAAGACAGGAAAGCATAGTTTTTAGGATGCTTAATTATGCACCTATGAGGGGTTGGTAAGAAATTGATAGTTTCATTAATAGTTGAGCTTTATACAGTTGAAATAGTTTACTTGATCTGTTAGTAGCAAAATTAAGCATTTTGCCCCTAGAAACAAAACCCAAGAATATTCAGCATGTTATTTCCCTTCTTTTGCTCTACTTTTTGATGGCCAATAGACAGACCATTAAATGTTTTTTTTTCCTCATTTCTGCAATTCTTGGATGATTTTCTTACCCATGTTTACCTAAAAACTTAGGTTGTTTTGCCATCATCTCTCTCCAAATCTAGAGAGAGATGATGCAATGTTTACAGGTTACTATAAAGTAGTTTTCTTTGATAATTAAGGACTTTTTCTTTCATTTTGAATTGGGAGTTGCCTATTTTCTCCTTTTTTGTTGAGAGAATGCTCATATAAATCCTGTATATCTTGGCTTTCAAGGGCCTCCCTTGTTACTTTATTTTTTTAGTTCTTGAATTGACATGATTTCATTTTCCTGCAGTTCCTTTCTTTGTTACTGAAGATTTATTTTCTATCTTATAGAATATGCATGTATTGAGCAACTTTACAGACAGTATAGTTTCCTCTTGTTATTACCTTTGTGCATTCTCTTGATGGCATTGGTGATTTCTTTTTGTCTGTATCCAGAGAAGCAAGTCATTTCGATATCTCAGATGGAGCAGTATGAAGTATTAGAGCAAATAGGGAAGGGTTCTTTTGGTTCTGCTCTTCTTGTGAAGCATAAACATGAAAAAAAGAAGTGAGAATGAAACTAACACTCTGCTCTACCTACATCTCTTCATTTGCTGTAGAACCCTATCATCAGGACAATAAATTGTATGCAATATCATATACTCAGGTGATTGGTTTTGTTTTCATTTCTGATCTTTTGTTATGTCAATTTAAGGTATGTGTTGAAAAAGATCAGGCTTGCGAGGCAGACTGACAGGTCACGGCGATCTGCACATCAAGAGGTCATTTTTTTCAACTATGGCAGCATGATCCATCGTATCATCTAACACCATATATGACATCACCTCTGTATATGTTTGTAAACCTCCTTTGTTTCTCTTTCGCCAATGTTATGTTATGCTTTGACATGTTTCATACAATTTAAAATTTGCTAATAAGTTCTGAGGAAGAAAAGAAAAAAAATGAATGTTTCTGATGGCTTTTTGCGTATCCAAAGAACATCAATATAACACTGTTAATCGAGGCCCTGAATTCACTAGCTTTGCATGTTAATGCCCCTCAAAGGGCAGATTTTTAATTTAGCCAAGAGTAATGTACTATACATCCAGAGTTGGTAGCGCTACAGCGTGCACCTTCAATAGATTATACTGGATCTTCAAGTCTAACCCCTTCTCTCTTTTATGCAGAAAGAGCTCATTTCTAGAATACGAAATCCATTTATTGTAGAGTACAAGGATTCCTGGGTAGAAAAGGTATATTGTACCTGTTGATATTTACTAGTCTTTGCCTTTTCTTCATTGTCTCTTGATCTCTCATGGTTTTACATGGTTGGATGTTAATTTTTCATTTGGAGATTCATGTTGTTTAATGTTCCACATTTTCTGTGAGGTTTTGAAAACCTCATTTCGTAACTTAACTCCTATAGATTGCTGCTTTTGCAATCTGATATGGTCATGTCCCATTAGTCTGTACTACATTTCATGGACATGCCTTGAACTTGTTGCATGCCTAAAATTCTTTTTCCCCATCTGGTTGGTACCCTTAAACCTTAATAGTAAACACATGAAAATTAGCCTCATGGGGTGCTTTATATCATTAACATATACCATTGACATCACCTGAAACTCAGCATGTTTTTGCCTCCTGTTTTAGTCAATTCTGCATATCAAGTTACATTTTACATTACAGAGGTTCAATATGCTTGATTTACTCTGGCAAAAGCTTCACCTTTTCTGCTATATTGCAAAAGATATACTACTTTTTCATAATACTACTTCATTCTACTTTCAATATTCAAAGCCTTCTCCTCGTAATTGGGACAAGGTCATGTTTTTTTGAGCTAAGATAGAGTTTCTAAGTCATTCAGCTAGGTTAATAAAAAATGTTATAGTTATCTATGGATAAGCCTAAGAATACAAGCAGTTGAAAATTTTGTATAAATAGTCTAATATTGGTTCATTTTGATGCTTTCGAGTCAGGGTTGCTATGTGTGCATTATTATAGGTTATTGTGAAGGAGGAGACATGTAAGTTTTCACTCTTTCTGGAACTAAGATCTCTGGAACTGTGCTTTAATATACTTTCACTTGAAGCCTAGAATAACCGTGGCCATGCGTGGCATGCTTTCTCCTTGTGTTACAGGGCCGAAGCTATAAAGAAAGCTAATGGTGTGCATTTCCCAGAAGAGGTTGGTTCTTTCTTGATCCTTCCTTTCTTTTTGTTTGGGAAGCCCTTATCTTTTCCAGAAATGTAGTTTTCATATTACAACCTTTTCATATAAATTATTTTCATGAAAAATCAAATTTTCAATTCAGAGGATCTTTTTGCAACTGGCAACTGACTCTTAGTTATTGAATGTTTCAGAAGCTCTGTAAGTGGCTCGTTCAACTTCTCATGGCCCTTGATTACTTGCATATGAACCATATTCTTCATCGTGATGTCAAGGTTAGGGCATGTATTTTGTGCACTCAAATTCAAAGTTGTGCTAATATCAGAAAATGCATTTTACTGATAATGCCTCATTGATTTATTCAGTGCTCCAATATCTTCTTGACTAAAGGGCAAGACATCCGTCTTGGTAAGTGATCTGATTATTACCTTCTGATTTTCAATGTAAGAGAGTGTGTACTTTTTCTGAACAACTGACAATCAACCCTGGTGCAGGTGATTTTGGACTTGCCAAAATATTAACTTCGGATGACCTTGCTTCCTCTGTAAGTAATGCAGCCCATGAGCTGTGTTAATATTCTAATTTTAACTCTGTTTCCTTGTATGTGATTTATCATCGGTGAGAATTGCTTATATATGTTCAGGTTGTGGGAACACCCAGCTATATGTGTCCTGAGCTTCTTGCTGACATACCTTATGGCTCCAAGTCAGATATTTGGTCTTTAGGTAAATTGTGTAATGTGCATGCAGAAGTTGTTCTTGATTGCTCTTTCAGCTATTAAATGGCATAACTGCTTACACTTCGCAAAATTTATCTCCAGGTTGCTGTATATATGAAATGACCTCTCTTAAGCCTGCATTTAAAGCATTTGTAAGTTTTCTGATCCTGTTTCTATACTTGGCAGAAATTCAACCATTCTCATGCATTTATCAACATTGAACTAGGACTCCAAGATACATAGCATAATCATGCATACACGTAAAACTACAGCCCAGGAAGAAGGAATTACCATCCTTAAAAATTATTGCCCGGTCAGAAGGATATAACATTACAGTGTCATGCTAATTATGAAAGCCATGTTAATTGGTAACTATATGAGTTCCACTGCATTAGTCATTTTGGCCTGCAGTTTGATCAGGATGATTTATATATTAGGTGGTTTTCATGCCCTCCATTTGAGTTTGAGCTATCTCCTGTATTTTTTGCTTTGATTTTTTGTTCATTTCTCTGTTTGAAATTTATTTTTAATCTGTTGAGCAGGATATGCAAGCACTGATTAACAAAATAAACAAGTCAATAGTGGCTCCACTTCCAACTAAATATTCCGGTGCCTTGTAAGTCTGTCATTTTGCTTTCCCTTGTCAGTCTTCGTATTTAAGATGCTGGATTTTATTATTTGATCCTCTAATCACGTTCCTGTTCATGTTTCTAGCCGAGGACTTGTTAAAAGCATGCTGCGAAAGAATCCTGAGCTGAGACCCGGTGTATGTGTAATCTCCTTTAAGCTGCATCTAACATTATATGTCAATCTGGTAGAACGCATGACTATAGGCCACCACAAAGATGATGCATAAAATTCTCTTCATATTCTTTTTGTTTTCTTGCTTTGAAGTTTCTCTGCACATAGAAACAATTTCCAAAGAGTTGCGAACTGTTTCAAGGTCTGCTGTAGAAGTAAATTCCACTGTGAAACATGAAGGAATGAAACCAACGAAAAAGCCTCCAGTTTGTACATGACAGCCATACATTTTGTGATAGAATTTGGCATCTCCTAATTGTCAACAGACCAACCATTGCAATAGAAGGAAATTTGAGCATTTTCATTTGGGCTGGCATAGTAATGTGTTCTGTTCTCATTCAAATTATTCTCTGTGGCAGGCTGCAGAGCTGCTCAGGCATCCGCATCTTCAACCTTATGTCCTTAAGATTCATCTTAAGATGAACATCCCTAGACAGAATACATTACCTTTCCAATGGCCTGAACCCCATTACATGAAGAAAACAAAAATTTTAGTGCCAGAAGATAATCCTCTCAAAGCTCACAGGGAGAAGAGATATTCACTAAGTAATGATAGGGCATTAAATCCAAGTATATCTGCAGCAGAGCAAGATTCTGTGTGTTCTACTGAAGGAATACATGATACACCAAGTTATTTGGATCGAAGTTTATCAGATTCATCCATCGAGAGCAGCCATGAAGGAACAGTCATTTGTAGATCAATTACTTCAAAACCTTCTAATATTGCCAAGACTACAAAACCTGCACCCACCAAAGCGTCTGTCACTACTAGGAGACGGACAGAGTCTGTTAAAAAACGTGAATCTGTAAGCTTATGAATCTCTCTCTCTCTCGACCCCCCCCCCCCACAGGCACACAGCACACACATATGCAGAGCTTTTGAACAGTAACTTCCAGTAGTTTACAATTTGGTTCTCACGTCCTTCAATTATCTTTCCAGCTTCCTGTTACTCGGACACCAACAAAAAAATCCAACCCAACAACTCGCAGAACATCTTTGCCATTGCCATCAAGAACCGCGATACAAAATTCTGCTCGCGGGACTAATAATAGCATCCTTCTCCAGATAAAATCTCCGGATGTTTCTGTCAATGCTCCTCGAATTGACAGGATAGCTGAATTCCCGTTGGCTTCATATGAAGAACCGTTCCTCCCTTTTCGCAGAACTTCATCAACTTCAGCACAAGGGTCATGCAACTCCTTGCATCATGGTGACCGCTCAATCACAAAGGACAAATGCACAGTTCAGATCAGTGATAGAACCTCTGCCAAGCCCAATTTCACTGAGGCATGGCAAGGAATTGAACATGGCATGTTTCAGGTACATGAAGAAAATGGAAGCAACTCCTCCAACCAAAATGCAACTGCTGGGGCATCAAGCCACACCTCATCAGACATGAGGAGGCGCAGGTTTGACACCTCATCATTCCAGCAGCGTGCTGAAGCTCTTGAAGGTTTGTTAGAATTCAGTGCAAGATTACTGCAAGACGCAAGGTATGATGAGCTCGGGGTGCTACTAAAGCCATTTGGACCTGGAAAGGTTTCCCCCAGGGAAACTGCCATATGGCTGACAAAGAGCTTCAAGGAGAACACTGCCAAACCGGAAGATTGATAGTGACCGTTTCCATTTGTACCATGCTGCGACTATTTTTAGAGTTCAATCTATTGACTTTTCGCCAATTATTAATGGGATAGGCACTAGATATTTGGGCAGGGTATTTTATAGGTTGTAAAATTTTTAAGCCAATGGAGATGCCCCGTGTAGCCTGCTATACGTCAGAGACTAAAATTTCCTATTTTTGCAAATGAACAGCAGTAACGAGGCTGCGTTCCTGTACTCGGTACTCAATAGATCCATGGCTAAAACTGTAGTGAATTAGATGTGTTTATCCTAATCACTTCCCTGCTTCCTCATGTAAATTTCCAACGGTTATTTTGATCTACCATATTCTCTTTCTATCCTGGGAAAATTCACAATGCTGCTGTGGTTGATAATGCTGGTGTTCTGGGAAATGTATGGAGGCTAATGCTGTAAATTGAAGTTCCTTTGGGTTACAGTTCTAATCCAGGGCACATTTCGAACTTCATAGCTGTCGCCCGTCTTAATTTATTGCACTAGGTTAAATGTTACAAGTTCAATCAGATTGTTAAGCATTGTCTTCCAGATATTAATAAATAAGAATCAAATATAAATGCTTTGTTAATGACCACTTGTTTTTGCTAACAACATCGCGTTTCCTCAAAAAACTGCAAGAAACTTGGGTTCAAGGGAAAGGAGAGGAAAATACAAGGATAAAAGAAAATGCAATGCAAGGTTCTACTTGCCTATCTTCCAGTTTTTGCAGCAGCAGAAAAGATCAGTGTCCAGTTAAATACTTAACCCCACCCCCGCCACCCTTTCTTAACCAATCCCATTTTGCGGAACAGCACCAAAGACTGAGGATAAACTAGCCCTAGAAAAGACACAATTTTGAGCAGGCGTGAAAGCTCCATCAAGGACGTCGAATCTTTACCGTTAACCTTTTGGAGTGTGGCAAATGGCTTGATCAGGGAAACTTCTGCAGGCCTTAGCCAATAAAATATGACACGAGTACAAATCCACTTGACCGGTGTCAGGTCGAAGAAGATGTATACATAGATACAACATGCATGCATGAGTCAACAAACATCAGCATCATTATAATGGTGTATAAATAAGGACCGAGTCCTTGTGCTCAAGTAATTGGAAAGTTAAGACAGGTTCAACTCTTTACTTTGCAATCATATATAGTTGCTCATCATTTTCTCCAGTGACTGTTATATATGATTTGAAGTAAGATCTTAGATGGGGTGATACGAAACAATGGGAAAGGCAAGCAGGTGGATGATTAATTTCTTTCTAGGAAAAAAGGAGGAGAAGTGCAAGAAGAAAGATATCTCTTTCTATGCAGAGAAAGATACAACAACTGCAATTGTATCTTCGAATCCAACTATTAAGAGGAGATGGAGCTTTGGCAAATCTGCGAAGAAAGAGAGAGTCTGCAAGGGTCGTAGATCTCTTGACTCCGTCATCACCACCCCATATTTAGCACATAGATCATCATTTGCATTGCCAGACACTGAAGCTATTAAAACAATTGTCTCACAAACACGTGCAGCAAATAGAATAAGAAAGGCAGTAGAAGATGCAGCTGCCACCAGGATTCAAGCTGTCTTTCGCTCTTACCTGGTATTCATACAAACTTCCTTTCTACTTAATTTTTTACCAACCTTCATGGATCAGACATGTATATCAATTGCTCCATTTTTCAGGCCAGGAAAGCTTTGTGTGCGTTAAGGGGATTAGTCAAGTTACAAGCATTAGTAAGGGGTCACCAGGTGAGGAAACAAACAGCTGCTACTCTTCAGCGAATGCATACACTTGTGACAATACAAGCAAGAACTCGTTGTCAAAGAGCTCAGATGGCCAGCGAATCACAAATTTCCGTGAAAAGCAGATCATCAAGACACAGAGTAAGTAGTCCATTTTTATCTGCAATACTTTACAAATCACAGTATCTTTTCAAGAATGAACTATACGGCCAGCTAATTTCAAAATCAGAGAATTCTCCATAGCTCTAAGTTCCGTCAACATTAGCATGATACAATACCTTGCTGTAACATCAAGGCTAATGAAAAACATGCAATCTAATCCTCAACACCAAATTTATGATGCTAACTTTAATTCACACACAGGAGGCAGTTGGTGTTAATTTTCATGAAGTACGGGGAATTTCGAGCAGAAGTGGCTACACCAATCATCCATTAATAGACAGAATAGAGAGAGAGGTTCCCAGATTCTACTCCAGGGAACTACAAATCGCTAGGCAAGAACATCAATACAAGGAGTTCTGCTTCACGTCACAGAACAGTCCCTCAATCTGTTCACCACCTTCCAGAACCCCAGGAAGAGCCTCTTTCACTTACGAGACACCAGACTATGGCAACACTCTTTCTAATCAATTTTCAATCCTACCAAACTACATGGTTGACACAGAATCTTCCAAGGCTAAATTCAGGTCACAGAGTGAACCGAAACAGCGGCCTAAACAAAGCATCAGAGTTAAAAACAAGCAAACTACTTCTATGGATGGATTGCTTGTCCACCAAGATGCTCAGTCACAATGTTCATCTTCGCACTCAAAACACATGGCTCATGAAAACCAAGACCGATGGTTTATAAAACTCTATCAACCAACAAGGTCAAAAGATAACAATTATGATGCCAGCATCACAACCAGCACTCGCCATTCCAACTACAGCAAAGTTCTTGTCACATATGAGGTGAGTTAGCAGTTGAGGTTCATGTCAACATCTAACATTTGAGATTTACGAATCCTCTTAAATTTTTTTGGTTGTTTAGTCCTTTATTCTTCTTATTGCAGCCCCATCTGAATATCTACTAAAAGTTCATTCGATGCCCACGATACCAACTACAGATGGAACCATCATACAAGTTAGTTGCTATGATGCTATCATAGTAAAAGCGTTGATTGTTGTAAATTCATGCATTCGGTATCAAGCTACAGGAGCTTTTAGCTCACCCATGAATACTTGACAAAAATAAATTATTTGAATTTACTTGGTTTTTCTTCAGGGAAAAACAACGCATGATCTTCAATATTAGAGAAACCATAATTTCATTACTATTAAGCTACGAACACAAATTACCGGAAAAGGCAAGGAAGTAAAATCTTGTTCGTTATATTTCCTGTACCGACAATGAATCACAAACCAAGGAAAATAAACAACAGGAGCAACGAGCTGGGTAGTTTCACTGTCTGCTATCTAACCTGCGTGAACATCAAGTCTCTAGACAAAATGCTTAAGAACTTCATGGTGATTTGACAAGAGACATAACATCAACAAGATAAGTGGGTCGTTTGGTCACTAAACCTGTGCTGTTCAGGAATAAGTTAAAAGCTCAACTAAAAATTGTTTGCTCTCATAAATTAGTAACTTCTGCTCCCTGGAAAGTACATATCTTTTGAGCAGTGATGTGCTCACTGGTTCAATGTTTTGTGGTATGCAACCTGCAAATATAGCGAATAGTTAGTAAGGTGGCATGCACATACCTGCAGCTTGAAAAACAGAAGGAAACTATGACAGCTAAAAACACAATATGATTGTTTTAGTAAAGGATTTTCGGGCTGTCACCCTTATTTGGGTCTAAAAGTTCAATTGATGATAATTTTTTTTGTGATTACAGTTTAAGCTGGAGAAATACATCCATTTTTTTTTTTGGGCAAGTCTAGGGTGTCTGTGGAGGAGGGGTGGGGCTCCTTTAGACTGGGAATCCCAGTAACACATTAAAGAAGAAAATTTTTAGAAGTACATACAGAAGTTGATGTTTTCAGCAGCTCTCTTATGGCCATTGTTGCATAGCATGAAGCTGGAAGGGTGAGGCTTAACTTGAGAGCCATCTGGGTTTCCTGCCAATTAGAACCAGAGACTTGTTCTGACTCAACTTCTCTCTCACTCTCCTCATTAGTGTCAGATGATAGAGCTATACTATTTCGGGAGCACAGTGGTAGTTTTGTGCAATCAGATAAATCGTTGTCCTCGTCTCCCTTCCCTTGTTCCTCTTGTTTTATTATGTTTGTTGATCCAGTCTTGGAAATTTTATCCAGATCCGTCTCTGCCAATGGTTTATTACTGTCATTATATGTAAGTAATTCCCTGGAATGAAAAGAAAGTAAATGATTTATTTGCAGCACTATCCAGATAACTAGACTTTAGACTCAAGACCAAAGAGCTCTATGTTATATATAAAAAAAAAAAGGAAAAAAGCGAACCATTCAAAGTCCAGTGGCTTCTGAAAAACACGCCTATAACTTCCGGTCATACTGGTTATGGAAAATTCCCTGCAAAGAGCACAAACACACACAACCAATCAGAATAAAGTGAACATGGAGAGAGAGAGAGAGAGAGAGAGAGAGAGAGAGAGAGAGAGAGAGATTAGGTTAGGTAACCTACTTGACACGATGAACGCTTTCAGTCAAATTGATAGCATCCTGATCAAAACAAATAAGACAATCATCAAAAACAATGTAGTCCACTCCCCTAGCTTGGAGTGCAAAGAGTGATATATTCAGGAGTCTGCTTGTATTGAGAGATCTTGGGTTTTTGCCTCTTTGCTGAGAAATGATAATTTAAGACCATGATGAAAATTTTAACCTGCTCAAGGCTTTGCCAGGGGTTTGCTCTAACCTTAACCTAACAGAGACCTGGAATATGCATGCTTATCTTTCTGATATGTTTAAATGCAACTTTATACTCACAATCACCAAAAAATCCAAAAACCAATTGTGTCATAAAGAAGTAGATAACATGTACTGAGGTATAACAAACCTTCTTTGCCAAATCATGATAAACTTTGGCAATTTCATTTGTTGGAAAAATTACCCTAGATCTGCCAGAAGAACAAAATTACAATGTTGAATAAGAAAGAAAGAAATAAATAAAGGACAATTCATAAATGATTTGTCCATGGTAGTTCATCATTAAGACTATGACGGCTCTCTCTTACCCGGGCATAGGAAGGACAACATCATCAACAGTATAATTTCCAGTTGACATATCTTCAACAGTTACCACCTGCCAGAAGATAGGTAGGCATCTAAAACTCTACTTAAATTAAACAAAATAGGATAATGGTTTACCAGTGGGTTATACATCAGATGAACGTCAGAAAGCACTATCACAATATTAACATTCAATGTCAACATATATGATGGACAACTATGGATGATCCAGTAGAGATGTTCCTAAGGGCACACAGTGCCACATGTTTGCTAAAAATAGCAAAAAGATTAGTACTGCAGCTATAATATAAGAGCTGACCTTAACAAGTGTATTTTTCCTTTCCAGAAGATCAGTTCCTGAGGTTTCATCTAAATGACTACAATCATATGTATCATCACAGTTGTCATCGTTACATTCAGAATTAACTCCAACCGTCTCCTTTTCAGTATCATCCCCTTTACAATACACCAAGTCCCCCAGAACAACTTGGTCAAATCCTGACACAAGGAGAGACAATAACAAATTAGGTGAATAGTTGCCATACCTCTTTGACAATAATGAAGATGGCATTCAAATCACATGCTTTTTTTGATATGCACACAATGGAATGCAGAAAAATAGCTTCAGAAAATACGAGAGTATACCATATTTTTGCACTCTCTCACTTGCTGCATGGTTCCACAAATAGCTTTGGTAGCCGTGCACATACCTAAACAATAGTGAGACATTAATATAAATCTTGAAATCAAGACCAGAAAGCTAAAAGGTCACAGCACTCTTTTCCAGTAAGACATGCTTCTCCATAATCTCTTATTAAGATGACTCATAGAAAACATGGTTTTTCCATTCAAAGACAATGTTTTCTAAAATACTGATATTAGGTTTCACATTATCTCATAAGATCCTAAGCACTTGCATGCTACATACATATAAGACATCCCTGTTGTACCAATTTTGTGAAGGCAGTGTGCTGTCTTTCTGCATGCTAGATAATGTCCTTTCAAGGCAACAATGCATCAAATATTGAAATAATTTCCATGTAATGGAGCATTCGTGAGCAATAAGATTGTGTAGAAGCAAACTCAAATTTGTTTATCAGATGTTCTACTGCGGTGATGTATGTGATGTGTCAACGATTCTTTCAGAAAGTACTTATGTAAGCATGAAACATAGACTGCCTCTGCTAATTCTTTCCAACAGGCCGTCTATTTACAAGAACGTAAAGAAATTACATTCTAATATTGGTTAATAATCACTTACATCATTCTCAAAGTCCTGGGTATGGCTTTCACGGCCTGCAAGTAGTCGCCAGGACATTTCTTCAAACACTGAAGCTGCATGATATTACAAGTAAATTGTTTATCGTGAAATGCGAGAGAAGAAAAGAAGTAATCATGCTTCTATTGCATCTGGTGCAAATCTCTTGACAGATGCAGGGCCATCAACAACATATCTAGTAAATAGATGATACAAATAAATAGGGGAAAGTATCACGTGTTAAAGATTAAAAATTTACCGCAACGTTTTTCATGGAATCACTGAATACTAGCAGGGCATCAGATAAGGAAAAATTACACAGAAGGGACAGTGGACAACTTACTACGGCCCTTTCAGCAACCAGATGGCGAGGTAATTGCCTTAGGGTCCCTTCAATATCGTTACTTTCCTTATAGTATTCCCTTGCCTTCCTTATCACATCTCTTTGTATTTAAAGGTCTTAGTCAAGGAAAACAGCAGTTCATACTAAAAGTTGCCTTGATAATGTTTTAGATTCCAATGAAACAGCCCACTGGAAATAATAAAAGGATATCTCCTTCTCTTGGATCAAGGATCATGCTTACAGCAGTTTTCCACTCTCCTCGGAGCAGTGCGGCTCCAATAAGATGTGTTGGCACAGAACCAGTTCCAAAACGCTGAAAAGAACACAATCTAACATATAAGTCCAATCATTGGACACTAATGTATGCACATAAGATATACTAAGTATTGCAATTGTTGAAGGTCAGCAACTACTGTCAGCCAACAACTTTGCAGGCAGCTTAAGGAAATCATCAGGGAAGTACCTGTAAACCAAAGTAGTTGATGAACCCATGCCTTCCTAAGGAATCTGCTGCTGCCTTGATGGTGTCTTCAGAATCTGCAATGACACCTCTAAGGAAATTTGTAAAAGTTGTGAGTCCAAATCACGAGAGATTGAAAAGTGAATGGAATCATGAATTACTTTTTCTTTGATGAATTGAACAATATTTTCAGCATCCAATAGAACAAAACAGGGTTTTGTGTGTGGGAAAGCACTCTCACCGTAGTGTGACTGTGAATCGATTTCCCAGGAGCTTCCCAAGAAGAAGTCCTTCTTTGACATGGCTGAAGAATAATGCAACGCCAACTCATAAAAGGGTCACACAACATATTGGGAACAAAAAACAAAAAAAATGAAGTTAGAGCTTACCAGAAGTCACCCACTTTGATACCAATCAACCTGTCATTAAGAGCAGCTAGTCTACTTGCTTGTTGCTTGAAAACAGTAACCTGGAAGCAAAAAATGACTCTCTCTGAAATATCTTCTCCATGTGGACTCAAAAAATAGGGTAAATTAGCAAATGCGCCAGCAAAATAACACCACAGACACAAACACAGACGAAGTAGAGTTGTCTGCACAGATACACATACAGCATAATCATGTACAAACAATAAGCATACCATGAAATGCCCATACCCCACCCATACATCTCAGTTGAGGAGAACTTACTTTACAATTGCATAGAATTCCATTTTAATTAATATCCAAAGTGAGCAATAGAGTGCAGGTAGGACCAAATGATTTTTGTAGATTAAAAAAACCATAAAGGGAGTACTCAATAGCAGCAGATTTAGTGATAGTAAAATGGCTTACTCTTTGAGTTGAGACAGCACGCTTATCCTTTGTACCCGCAAAACCAAATGATTTAGACTGTCAAACAAAGCTATCAATCAAAAGGTAGAACATTATTCAAGCATGATAAGAGCATTTTGAATATATCATGCACATCAACAATTCAGATAGGGAGAAATGGGTGCGGCGTACAACTCAAATCATTCCCATATAAAAAAGTTGGAAAAAGATTGATATGGAAATAAATTTCTCCCTTCTACTGCTGCTACTTTAGCACTGCACTGATCAATTCACAGTAACTTTCTATCGTTCCCGTGTCGCAACACGTGAACCAAAATAAGTCACCTTCAACAATTCTAACAAGCTATACCTGAATACCAAGCATCTTTCCTATGATTCCTAAGGCCTCCTGTGTATCCTTGTTCTCCTTGTAAAGATGAAACCTGAAATTTTTTATTCACAGTGCCTTTCAGGAGTTGTTCAATACAAATTAAAAAGAACTCCCAAAAACAAGAAGAAGAAGAAGAAGAAGAAG